>Ga0115567_10000005_pt1 | contig 304448 bp, 245 predicted proteins | sample COGITO_mtgs_1204_2_FD_88679 | JGI IMG/M metagenome (GOLD analysis project Ga0115567, IMG submission 88679) | Pelagic marine microbial communities from North Sea - COGITO_mtgs_120412 | ecosystem: Environmental > Aquatic > Marine > Epipelagic | place: Germany:Helgoland, sampling site...
AGCTAAACAATCATTAGAAAAACGAATTGAACTTTGGAATGCTATATCTGATTTAATACAGAATAAAAAGCCTGCATATAACACCGTGTATAATTAATTGCTTGGTTTTAGGCAATTTACGAAAGTACTCGCGGACTTTCTATTTGTGTTTTATTTGCTAACTTTCGTGCTTAAATCACGCAACTAACTATACACAACAATGTTGTACACCATATAAAAAAGCCGACCAATTTCATAGAAAACCTATCTTTGATACTATCAAATGATACTATCATGAAGCCTCCCTATGAAATTAATACTAAGATTTTAGGACTAATTACTAGTGTCTCCGAGAAAATTGGAGAAGTAAATGCTTCATTTTTAATAAAGTCCTCCCCTAGCCTTCGAAAACAAAATCAAATCAAAACGATTCACTCTTCTTTGCAGATTGAAGGCAACACTCTAACAGAACAGCAAATAACCGCAATACTCGAAAATAAAAGAGTGATTGGCCCATCAAAAGACATCAAAGAAGTTCAAAATGCCATAAAAGTTTACGAGTCGATAATTGACTATAAAGTTGATTCAATTAACTCCTTTTTAAAAGCTCACAAGACACTAATGGAAGGATTAATAGATAATCCAGGAGCATTTCGAAAAGAAGGAGTGGGTATTGTAAAAGGTTCTAAAATTGAGCACTTGGCACCTCCATCTGAAAATGTCCAATATTTAATGAAAGACCTTTTTGATTACTTAAAAAATGACGAGGAAATCACTTTAATAAAAAGTTGCGTTTTCCACTACGAAATGGAATTTATCCATCCTTTTACAGACGGAAACGGCAGAATGGGGCGATTATGGCAAACAATAATATTAATGTCAAAATATCCTGTGTTTCAATATTTACCCTTTGAAACATTAATATCAAAGTCACAAGAAGACTATTACAAAGTACTCTCCATCTGTGACAAAACAGGAAAATCGACTGAATTCATTGAATATATGCTTTCCGTTGTAAATGACACCCTAGCAGAATTAATTGGAAATTCTGTATCTGTGAATATGACACAGGAAAATAGACTACAACACTTCTGCTCTCTAAAGATGGACTCATTTACCAGAAAAGACTATATGCAAGTCTTCAAGCAATTAAGCAGTGCTTCAGCCAGTAGAGACTTAAAAACTGGAATTGAAAAAGGGTTATTCTCAAAATCAGGCGATAAAAGATTGACAACTTATCACTTGAAATAATAATAAATACGGTGCACAACAGCGGCTATAGCTAATGCTGGTTTGAAAGTAAAAAATAATATTTTGTACTTTCAATAACCACCCACCAGTTGGCGGGCGGAAACGTTTTCAAAATGCCGTACTAGCCATAGCCAGTAACGTTGGCGCACATTAAAATGAAGACCTTACTTCAAATACTAATACTGCTTACTCTGACCAATTGCGGACAACAACAAAAGCCCGACAAGGAAACTTGGGACAAAATTGATAAGGCAATCAAGGAAGTTGAACCACCAAAGGAACAAACACCACCTTCGATTGAACATTCAATTGGTGACTTGAAATTCATTTTTTCCAATTTGACAGACCCATATGACCTTGGACTCTATCAACGTTTTGAAGTCAAGTCAAAAGACAGTAGCCAAGTAACTATTGAATCAAAAACTCTTGAACTAGAAGGACTAAGCTTTGAACTCAACCATGAATACGTCTTTATGATAGATTCGACTTCATACTATTTGATCACGGCAAACAATCGACCAGAACCGAACTATTATTACATACTAAAACGGATAGGACAGAAGGTTGAACTTGTTGGACAAACCGAACCTCTAACGAAGGAACTTTTCGGTGACATAGATAATGACGGATACCTAGAAATTGGCGGATTCAATACACACTGTCAAGGAGCAAGTGCAAAAGACTTTAAAGACCCTGACTTTTGTTTAGACCACTTCAGAGTGTTTGAGATAAAAAATGAAATTTCCAGAGACACAGAAACAGAAGAAAAGGAAAGAAAAAACGTGCGCCAACATAGGCTAAGCAAACATGCTCGGTGAACGGTAAACATTCACGTATTATCTTTCAAACCAAATTCATCTTGGCGATGAAATGATTGGATTGAAAGCCGGACGCTTCATAGCCGAGACCCCTAAGTCTCCACCACCTAAAACATTGCCTTAAACTTTCTTAGCCCTTCGTTGGTTTAAAACTCAATCTACCACAACAAATGAAATCAAGCGTAATCATTATTGGAGGAGGTTTATCGGGTCTTACCGCAGCCCGCCAGCTCCATTCACAAGGCATTGATTTTAAACTGATTGAAGCGAGCGATAGAATTGGCGGTCGTGTAAAAACGGATGTTTTAAATGGCTTTCGGCTCGATCATGGCTTCCAAGTGCTACTCACAGCATACCCCGAAGCCCAACGCTGGCTCGATTATGATAAGCTTGATCTGTGTTCATTTAATCCGGGTGCGCTCCTACTCTATCCTGACGGATCAAAAGATCAACTGGGCGATCCCTTAAGAGATTTCAGCAGCTTGTTTCCTACTCTACTCTCTAATGCAGGGAGTCTATCTGATAAATTCAAAACCTGGAGACTCAAGAATAGATTGGCCAGCATGAGCATTGAGGAAATATTTGAGCAGAAGGAAAACACCACCATAGACACGCTTGCGAATGAATATGGCTTTAGCCAAACAATCATTCGACATTTCTTCCAGCCTTTTTTCGCTGGGATTTTTTTAGAGACCGAACTAAAAACCAGCAGACGGATGTTTGACTATGTGTTTAAAATGTTCAGCGAAAATGACACTGCTGTTCCTAGCTTGGGAATGGAAGAAATACCCAAACAATTGGCAGCCGCTTTGCCGCAAGAAAGCCTCATCACCAGCGCCAGAGTCAATAAAATCGATGGTCAGGAAGTCATTCTTGAAGATGGCTCAACATTTAGCGCTCCTCATATCATCCTAGCAACACAAGCTTCGGGTTTGGTGAAAGAATATGCTTCCATAAACACGAAATATCAGAGCACTACGCATCTGCATTTTGTGGTGAAAGATGATCCTATTAAAAAGCCCATGATTGCGCTTAACACTTCAGAAAAAAGACTAGCTAATAACATTTGCACCATCAGTAATGTCGCTGAAGGCTATGCTCCAAATGGCGAACATTTGCTTTCAATTTCAGTAGTTGGTGATACAGGTTTAAAAGAGTCGGAATTACCCAAAGCCATTCAAAAAGAATTGCAAGCATGGTTCGGCAAGGCCACTTTGGATTGGGAACATCTTCATACGAAGAAGGTAGATTACGCCCTACCAAACCAACAAAACGTGTTGCACCAAGCACCTGAAAACCAATACACCCTGCGTGATGGATTATACGCCTGTGGTGACTTCCAAGCAAACGGAAGCATCAATGCATCGATGATGCAAGGGCGAAAAGTAGCTGAAAACGTTGGAAAGAAATTATAGGCAGCACTCTAATATGACTAAGCAAAAGTTTTAGGCATGATGAACATCAAACTAAGGTCGAAGGTGGCTAGAGATATCCGTTTTGTGCAGAGCAATTTTGATGAAGCTCTATTTCATCACCTATTGCCCCCTGGTGCTGAATTGATTGCCTATGGTGGGTCAAAGAAGGGTGACATTGTCCACTTAAAGTTGCCTCTTGCGGGTGAATGGATCAGCGAAATAACGGAAAATGGAAAGTCGGAACACCAATACTATTTCATTGACGAAGGCCGGCAATTGCCTTTTCCGCTTAAAAAATGGAAACACAGGCACGTTTTGCACCGAGATCAAGGGCATACCATTGTTGAAGATGACATGAGCTACTCCACCGGTAATGTTTTACTCGATTTATTTTTCTACCCTGTTTTGCTCCTATCGTTCTTGCCTCGAGTCTGGCAGTATAAGAGCTACTTCAACAGAATTTAAGCTAAAAGCCAGCAGACGCTAGCGGATATAAAGTGAAATCCATTAAAGTTCATGTTTTCCCTCAAGCTTTATCCTTCCCATCGAATGAGAAAGCATGCTGAATAAGCGGTTAACAGACCATTTTGTATCCAATCCACAGATAATTCCAATGAAGTAGTATTTCCACAAGGGTGTTGACGGCCAGTAAATTTTTGATTCGAATATATCTTACCTTGGCTTCTGAATTTGGCGTTTAACCCTATCCACTCCATCATTCATTGGGACAAAACTTTGACTTAAATCAAATCACGCTTCGTTTTCACGATCGCGCGCTTGAGACTAGCTATCAGTCTTACTCAGACGAGCGCCAGGCTGAAAACCTAATTACAGGACTATATCCATCCTTTCCAATTTGGCTGGGCGTAATTGCGATAATGATCGCCGTTGGAATGGAAGAGCGTTACCAGCTCGTTACATTGATTTCATGCACCATTTTTCCGTTCTACGGAACCTTTATATACCTCACCAAGAAGGAAATAATTGGGAAATATGTTGGGGTGGCATCTACGTTCAGCAACACCCTTTCTGGAAACCTAACAATATATCTCGCCACCTTTATTCCGGATGGACTGGACTTTATGCTTCCAGCAATTGTCTTTAATGTGTTATTCGCTTTGTATCAAATGAGATTGAGTTTAATTCAAACCTTTTTTGGCCCTTTGACTTACATGGTGGGGTTTATTTTCTATCTCTTTTTTTACGCGGAAACAGATTGGATCCACATAATGATCTACTCCTTTCTAACCGTCTTAACCATTGGGTTTGTGGTTCTAGCGTCTTATCTTCAGGAACTCACTGGCCGTAAGCTTTTCTCTAAAAATCAACTGATAATTCAGCAGGCCAACGACCTCGAAATTGCGCATGAATCGTTACACGAAAAAAACACGGAACTCCTAGACTCCATTCATTATGCTAAGCGCATTCAAACGGCTATACTACCACCTGACGCACTCATAAAAACGGCACTTCCTGACTCCTTTATTCTATACAAACCCAAAGACATCGTTGCCGGCGATTTCTATTGGCTGTTTCAATCTGACACAACTACATATTTTGCTGCGGCAGACTGCACAGGACATGGTGTGCCTGGAGCCATGGTGAGCGTAATTTGCAATAGTGGACTAAACAGATCGGTCAATGAATTTGGTTTGTCTGAACCGGGTGAAATTCTTGATCAGACCAGAGATCTAGTTATTCAGGAATTTGAAAAATCGGATGAAGATGTAATGGACGGCATGGACATCGCGCTCTGCGCATTAAATGGCATGGAACTCAAATATGCTGGAGCAAGCAATCCGCTTTGGATAATCAGAAATGGTGAGCTCCTCGAGACCAAAGCCAACAAGCAACCCATTGGCAAATACTTCAATCGAACAAGCTTCGACACGCATACAATCGCGCTTGAAAAAGGCGACATTCTATACCTATTTTCTGATGGATACGCAGATCAGTTTGGCGGAGAGAAAGGAAAAAAATTAAAGTCATCGGCCTTCAAGAAAATGCTAATCGACATACACACCAAACCGATGTCGCATCAAAAAGAAGCCCTCAATACCGGCTTTGAAACATGGCAGGGCAACCACGAACAAATCGACGATGTGTGTGTCATCGGTGTTCGAATACCATAATGAATTCAATCTGAATTCATTGCTTAAATCACCCATTTTTTCTCAATTCTCCTTTGGATCAATCACATTAAAGGCGATATCCACAAAAGCCCTTTGCCACATTTGCAATCTCCTTGTTTAAGGCATATCTTTCAGAATTTGAAAGCCATATTTCTTGCTCTGGCTCCTTCCCTAACCCTCTGACCCCTATCGATTATGCATTTCGGCAAACTCCTTACGTTTCTCCTTGTATCTCTGCTCTTAACACGCTCCCTTCCCACGGTTTCGCAGACGGAACAAACCCAAACTGGGAATGAAATTGAGTACTTAGTATTTAAAGGCGGCGGTGTTCTTGGAATGGCCTATGCCGGAGCAATTGAAGAATTGGAATCGCATGATCTGTTACCAGGAATTAAAGGAGTCGCAGGAACCTCCGCCGGCGCTGTGACAGCCTTGGTTGTGGCACTGAACTATGACTCTAAGGATATCACCGCACTCACAGATGGTACGCAGTTTAAGGATTTCGAGGACAAATTGAATCCGCTGCGTGTAACAACCCGATATGGCCTTTATGAAGGGGCTTTTTTATTGACCTGGATAGAAGGAATTCCCCAATGAATGACTTCGCACATTCTTTATGCTTTTGATTGTCCCAGTTGGCTGCACCCCTATGGTGTTTAGCATGGATTGGAATGATGATACATCACCTTGTACGCCTACCATAATTATGTTGTCCCGACCTAAGTCCTCAAACGATTCTGGATTACAATATGTCCACGAAGTGGCTTCAGTGCAGCTCGCTCTGAGCGTAGCCAGACCAGAAAAAGTAAGAGACATCATCACCTGCAAGAAAGCCTTTGTTGAAGCGTAATGCGTGACGTAGAGGTAGGTATTAAGGTCGGAGTCCAAGTATGGGCCAACGGAGACCGGCGTATTGTATTTGAGACTCCTCTGTTCGCTTTCAACCAGAAATCGCTTAAAGTCCTCGACGCGCCCTTCGCGAACTCTCATCACATTAAACATGGGCTGGGGGGCCGACCAAGAATGTGCAACGAAAATGCGGTAGAGCACTGCTCGGGTCATACCGATTGCATCCAGAAGCGTGTTGATTAGGGTCTTTATCAAGGATTAGAAATAGGGGATTGGAAATGTAAGTCTTTTGATTTTCTCCTAACGGTCGATTTCTAGAATTTGAGTAAAAAAAACTGAATTCGGAAACGAATCCAACCTTAACCTTCCACCAGACATGCACTTTTGCAGAAATCACAATTGACAATTGTGAAATGCATCTGTCTCCACAGAATTAACGAATCAAACAGCTATTTTGCCATCGCTAGATTTATCATTGAGATAGATAGGTGCTCCATAAAACGGATCTCCTATACGAGTCTTTCTCGGTCAGCGATTTTCAAGTTTTATATAAGAGCAAAAGACAAGTATGATAGACGAACAGAAGCAATCCAACACGTTCAGGTCAGCATTTATGCTGCTTGTGATGTTGTTTTTTATGTGGGGGTTCATCACATCGTTAAACGATATTCTGATTCCGCATTTGAAGTCAGTTTTTGAGTTGAGTTACACCGAGGCCATGCTTATTCAATTCTGCTTTTTCGGTTCCTACTTTGCCATGTCGATGCCCGCAAGTCTCATTATAGACAAGTTTGGCTATACCAAAGGCATCGTAACCGGATTGGTAGTTATGGGATTTGGTGCGTTGCTGTTTTACCCCGCATCTGTCATCGTTTTCTATCCCCTGTTCCTTTTCGCCCTCTTTATACTTGCATCAGGCATCACCATATTGCAGGTTGCGGCGAATCCGTTTGTTGCAGCCGTTGGTGATCCACGAACAGCTTCGAGTAGATTGAACTTATCCCAGGGCTTCAATTCATTGGCACACACAATTGCTCCAATTTTTGGCACCTATCTGATTCTACATGATCCCGGCGAATCACTGGCCAATTCAGCGGAGGCTGTGCAACTCCCATATATCGGACTCGCCGTTTCCCTCTTTCTTTTGGCGCTGTTCTTTTCGCGTATTTCACTACCGTCTATTCAAAAAGCTGAATCCAGTTCCAGCATCGAAACCGGATCCATTTGGAATCACAAACAACTAACGTTCGGGGTGATTGCCATTTTCCTGTATGTTGGGATTGAGGTCTCGATCGGTGGCTTCTTAGTTAACTTTTTTGGAGAGCCCGACATCGCAAACATGCCTGAGAAAATTGCAGGTAATTATGTTTCCTATTACTGGGGTGGCGCCATGGTTGGTCGTTTTGTTGGATCGGCTCTTTTGCAAAAGATAAAGGCCGAGCGGCTTCTCGCAATCGCAGCCATCGGGGCATTGACCTTGGTCTTAATCACCATTATGACTACTGGACATATGGCTATGTGGGCCATACTCCTAGTTGGCTTATGCAATTCGGTAATGTTTCCCAACATATTCACTCTATCTATCAGTGGATTGGGCAAACAAACCAGTCGCGGTTCAGGTCTACTTGTAATGGCAATTGTTGGTGGTGCTATTGTGCCCTTAATCCAGGGTCTCTTGGCCGATAGTTTCGGAGTTCAAATCTCCTTCTCTGTCGGATTTCTTTGCTACGGTTATATTCTGTTCTATGCCCTTCGAGGATATCGGCTGAAGGAGGCCATTATCTAGCTCCGTGGCACCCGAAAAATATATTGACCAGAGGGCACGTCAAGAATCATTTCTTGATCGGTTTGCTCCAAAATCACAGCACCTTCAGCCACGGCTTTCTCTTTGACCTGATCGATATCTGTGCTCTCAAGCATTGGCAAATAAACCACTGATGTAGTGTTCACTGGAATGGACACACTAAGCGTAAAACCAGTCTCATCGTATACCCAATCGCTAACAATGGTGCCGCGAATAGAGGCATACGACGCTTTTGCATGGGTGAGCCCTCCACCAATTCTAGGTCGAATTTCAAACACTTTGTATCCCGACTCAAGGTTCTTGATGCCCCCAATCGTGGAATAAAACCATTCGCCTATAGAACCTAAGGCAAAGTGATTCAATGAATTTGTACTGTCTTTATGAAATCCTGCACGCTCGGAATAACTATCCCATCGTTCCCAAATCGTATTTGCCCCATTCTCAATTTGAAATCCCCAGGAAGGATAATCTCGACTCTGTAATAGTCGATACGCCATATCTACCTCACCAATCTTCGTTAACGTGGGTAAAAGCAGCCTTGTGCCTAAAATTCCAGTGGTTAATCGATAGTCATTTTCCACAATCAACTCAACCAATCGGCTCTGGGCCAATTCAACCAATGAGTCGGGAAGTAAATCGAACGAAATTGCCATTAAATATCCCGTTTGCGTATTGCCCATAACTCTGGCGCTATCCGAGACAAATTCATCGATGAATGCCTTCTTTATATCTGAGGAAAGTTGGTTGTATTTCTCCACGTCGCTCACTTTGCCTAAGGCTGAGGAAGCCTTGGCCAAGAGATCGACGCTATGTTTAAAATATGCAGCCGATATTAGATAAAGAGGCGTTTCACTATTCGCATTTTGCCAATCTCCATAAGTGAGTTGTTTGTTGATTAAACCCTCTTGTTTATGTTCTAAATAATTCACCCATCGCACCATCGACTCATATGAATCCGCAAGAATTTTCTGATCGTTATAAAGGTTTCGCATATCCCACGGACAAATCACTCCTGCGTCTCCCCATCCGGCCGCAACTCGACGATATACCCTAGGTGCATTGCTCGGAAGTTGACCATTTTCAAATTGACCATCTCTCACGGCAACAAGCCATTTTGAATAGAAGGCAGCTACATCCACGTTGTATGCGGCTGTAGGTAGAAATAAGTGAGCGTCACCTGTCCAGCCAAGACGCTCATCGCGCTGCGGACAATCAGTCGGCACTTCAAAGAAATTTGAACGCTGGCTCCAAAGTATGTTCTGATGAATCTGATTTACAAGACCATCAGAGCAATCAAAAGTCCCTGATTCTGAAAGGTTTGAATGCAGGACAATTCCCGTGATATTATTGGCGGTAAATGCACCATTGTAACCCGATATTTCCACATACTGATATCCATGATAGGTAAACTTTGGCTCCCACGTTTCCGAGTGATCACCGCGCATCACATACGTATCGGTAGATCTTGCTGTGCGCAGATTTCTGACAAGCAACGAACTATCCGCATGTAGTTTTTCTCCAAACCGAAGCACGATTGAATCCCCCGATTTCCCCTTCACATTTAATCGAGCCCAACCCGCAAAATTTTGACCCATATCCGCGATATAAACTCCTGGTTTCGTTTCAAAAACTGAGACTGGCGTAATTTCTTGAAAGCGCCTTACAGTCTCGCTTGGATAAGACTGAAGTGGAGCCGTGAGGGTATCGTCAACCACTACGTGTGTCCAACCAGAGTCATCAAACTCTAAATTCGACCACCCTGTCATTTCTAAGCGACGATCGTGTGTTTCTCCACCTTGCATATCCGCCTCTCGAATTGGGCCATAAGATGCCTTCCAATCTCCATCGGTTAGCACGACCACGGAGCTTTTACCCTCATGTTTGGTCTCCACCTGGGCCTTTAAGCGAAGGTGCTTTCCGTATTTATACTGACCGCGGTTTGCCACATTTCCAGCATACCAGCCGTCTGCAAGAATTGCGGCAATCGAATTTTCGCCTGTTTGAAGAAGTGGACCAATGTCATAGGTTTGATAATAAATGCGTTGCCCATAGTCGCTCCAACCCGGAGAAAAATGATCAACTCCGACCCGCTCGCCGTTGATATAGAGCTCATATAAACCCAAAGCTGTCACATAGCATGTTGCCGATTCGAAGGGCTGCTCAATTGTAAACTCCTTTCGGAGATACGGGCATGGAAGCGGCTTATACTGATGATTCGTCTTAATTCCGTTTGCATATGGTTTGGTTTGAATGGTTGAGTCTTGCCACGCTGCATCATATCCGATCCAATCTGCCTTCCAATCAGTTGAATCTAACAATCCCATACTCCATGAATGCACGCCACTCCAATCCGATTCCACTGAGTCTTGATCCCATACCTTGACCTTCCAATAGCACTTTACTCCAGAATGTAGAGCTGATCCGTTGTATCTGACATTAACAGATTCAGAAGACTCGATCTCGCCGCTTTCCCAGAGATCGCCGATATCTTTCCCAATTAGCTCGCTATTGCTCGAAACTATGATCCGATATTTGGATTGGGCCTGCGCCTTTTTTGTTCCTTCTAATATCCAAGATAAGCGGGGATTAACCGCATCAATCCCCATGGGGTCTTGAAGATACTCACAACGCAATTGGCTCGCGACCATATCAGGTTTCTGTGGTTCGGCGCAACCAAATACCAACATAAACAGGGCAAGGATCAGATATGAAACCGTCCTACTCACTTGGTGTTGCCATATATGTTGATGTCCGCTTATACCGATAGATGTACCCAGTTAAGTAACCCTTTATGCTAAGATCAAGTTCAACATCCCATTCGTCTTTTTTACGTTTAACGCCCTTGATAGAACCGGTTTCAATGCGCATGATTCCCCGATCCTGACATCTACAATCTTGGACATAGATCGCTCCAATCTGTTGTAAATTTGCGTCGGTATATTCAAATTCTTTTACATCCTCTGGAATCTGAAAAGAGATGTAAGACTTCGCTTCAGACTCATTTCCTGGCTCTCCTCCATTGTCTGAAATATATTCAAACACCAACGCGTCTCCTGCCTCAATTTTGTAGAATCTAGACCTCATTTTTACCTTGTTGTAGGTAATCTGCGCATGTTCATGGAGCACAAATTGTTCATGACTTTGCTGTGTTTGTGCCACACCAATAGATCCTAATATCAGCATGATGGTTGCACATAGATATTTTACCGTGCGCCTCATTCGCAGCATTCTATTTGATCACGATTCAATACCGAATCATCCATAATAAATGGTTGAGTAGAATTGCCAGCTTTATCAATACGAGACATTTTTATATCCGAAGACTCGAGGCCTGAGAGTGAAATAAAGGTTCGTGCACCTGGACTGGCCGTTGCATTCTGAATACTACCGCGCTTTGCATTCTCTAGTTGAATTGCTGCAATATCCGAGTCAATCAATCCTTGCCTACCAGTAAAATTTCTTATCAAAAACCCGTCTACTTTCTTTAAAACAAGTGCGCTCCCCCACTTTGGCTCCGTCTCGTCAATAGCCCAATCAACTCGTAAATTGGTGAGTTCAACATCCTTTACATTTTGAATAACCAGCGCATCCGTAGATCTCTTATCCAGGTAATTCTCGGCATGCATGTCGAGCTGAACATTAATTAAACGAATGTTTTCTATACCGGACTCTTCTGAAGTCTCAATTTTACTCGTTCCCATGCCAGAGGCTCGGATATTTTCGAAGGTCACGTCCTTGATTGACCCTAGAGGAATGTGCGCTGCTCGTCTGGATAAGCTGATCCAAATCGGGTCGGCATTTCCCCACCAATTAAAGTGTCGTCTTGTGCATGTGACTTCAATGTTTGAAAATCGAACATCCTCTACGTTCGCCCCGTCGCGCACAACAATGCTCATTCCTCGATTCGCATCCAGAATTTTGCAATTCGTAAACTGAACGTGTTTAATATCTCCCTGAGTTTCGGTTCCAATTTTTAGCGCTGTGCTTGATGACGATAATTCACAATTCGAAATTTTCACGTTTTCGCACGGCACCTTGTCCCAAGATTTGAGCGCAATTGCATCGTCTCCAGTTCGGATCACACAATCCGAAACATTGACATTTGAGCATGAATTAATATCCAACCCATCGGAGTTCACTCCCTTTTCAAGGCTCGTCCGAATGTGAATATCTCGTATCTCAATATCCTGAGTATGAAACAATAACAACGACCAAAAACTTGACTCAACAAGGGACACACCCTCGACTCTGACATTGCTACAATTGGTTATTACGACGAGGGCTACGTCAGGTGAAGTAGCGTAAAAACGTTTCATTTCCACACCAGCGGCCTTTGCACTTTCAGTGATTTTCGCGATTTGCCGATCGACCTTTCTAAGAGGTTCGTATGTTCGTTTTGCGTCGCCTTGAATCGTTCCCTTTCCTGAGATTCCGATGTTCTTCGCTCCATTGGCATAAATTAAAGTTGGCCTAACTGCATCTTGCAGGGGCGCACGATAATCTTGAAGATTCGGACTTGCGTGGAGGATCGCACCTGAATCCAATAATAGGGTCACATTGTCCTTCAACACAAGTGTCCCGCTCATATAATCTCCTGCTGGCAGGTGCACGATACCACCTCCCATGCGATAGCACGAATCGATGGTGTTCTGGATTGAGATGGTGGAAAGCGTTTGTGCAAGATTGTTCGCACCAAAATTCAACACATTTAACCGCATCTGCTGCGACCAGCCAAGTGTCGAAAAGGCCAAGAGGCAAATCACAATTCCTATCACTGGCTTATTTCGCATGGCTGTCTTGCTTTTGTTTGTCCGAAGAGTTAGACAACTTAAATTCAGACCAAGTGGAGTCATCATCCCCCTTGCCATAGATCAATAAATGACCACCATATTCGCCGCCATCAGGATCGCAATGCACGATCATCATTCCGATTGAATTAGAGGTTATGGATCCAGCATCAAGACCTTGTTCAGGAACGAGTAATGATCTGGCCACACGCGCCTCAAGGATATAATCAGCAGGACTTCTATTCCATGGATTCATTTTGATTGCGTATTCAACACTCTGGACCGGTATCGGTTCCTCTACGTAAGATTCAGTTGCGGTTCCATGCCTCCACCATGCACCATAATCAGGTTTAAGCGTGTCAATTACAAAAGCGAAGGAATGGTCGCCAAGGGAAAATTTCTCGGCAGTCTCGTCCTTTGGAGCCTCAATAAACCACGATATCGCATCCTTGTAATACCAGCGCTTGGGTTCATGGTTTTCTTCTTCCACATCATTCACATTATCTCGAACCTCAGCAGCCAAATAGAGATAGGTTTCATCCCAGGCCATATAGTAGGATGCGCTTAAGTCGATTTGTGTTGTGTCTTCCGAAACTTCAACGTTTAAACGATTGCGTTTTGGATGATACCATGAAGCCTTTTTAACGCGTTGAAGATCCCATACTCCATCATTGAAGGCGATATATTTCCACTCATCAATGCTTCCATCAATTACAGGTTCGATACCCAAAAACGGGAGTTCACCAAAATCAGAATCTTGCGAACAGGTCATGGAGCAGCCAAGCAGGCCGACCACCATAAAAAGTATGTATCTTAATAAATATCTCACGTTGATTTTCCCAATTCAATCTGTGACGGCCGAAGATAGCCAATGTCATCGATTGCCAGCGAATCGCTACAATTGTCATGGCAATGCACCCAAGCAACTCTCGACATAAGCACAGGCGAATATTTACACCAATGAATATTGGACTCATGCTGCTTATGCTTAGCCTTTGTTCGTGCAATCACCAATCAGACAAAGGATACATGAATAACTGTGATTCGAAATTCGCTGGATCCGAAGTGAGCAACCGAGCTTTACTATCCACGCGGTATCCAAACCTCAAATCACTCGAAGCCATAATGAGTATCGAGTATTTGAATGGCTCTGAAGGCTTTCTGAGTCCTGCTGTCCGTGTATCGCATTGTAGCAAGGGAAAAGAGGTAGTCAGTATTTTAGAGTCAGGCGTTGACGAGGGTGATTTTCGTGCTGCGCAAGAAGGTGGAATAATTGAAAAAGTCACCCTAGCAATAAACTCCCCCTATGCAATTCAGAATCGGTCGGCCTTAACAGCTGTGTATTATTTGGCACGACGACGCCCTGACCTTTTCAAAGAAGGCGATGTGGCATTTTATGATATTGCTGTGCAAACGCTCAGAAATATTAATAGCCAAGAATTGCCTCATATCCCGGCCAAAGACACGGGTGAAAAAGGCTTTATAAATACGTTTAATCATATTACGGCACAAGCGTTTGTAACCTCCTTCCATTCCGAAGATTTGGCAGATTTCATCGCTGATTCGCACGAGAGGCACGCCATGCCAGAACTGCTTACGGGCGCGTTTTCAAAAGAACAACTCATCGATCCCGACAAGAACCCAATGGATAATTACGTAGATATTGTCAACAACGAATGGGGCCAGGAAATTGGAATAGAATTGGGACTAAAATATTCCATCACCGATCAGACCATTTGGACGCCCGAGCTTCTATCAGATTATCTAAACGATCTTCAAAATCATTACAGTTGGGCCTTTGGAATTGGATTCGACCCCTTCAAACCATCTGACAAGGTGATTCAAAAATTTAGCACCAAAATCAATTTGGTATTAGGAAATAAGTCAGTCTGATTTGTGCCAATCGACTATTGATTAGGCTCTAATCGAAATTTCACAACGCCTGTTGAATCCTTCACAAGGTTGAATCTTGCACCTAATTCATCCAAACCTTCCGCGTTCCATTCGAGCGAATTTCTCATCCACGTTTCCTCCTTTACACCGGCATAATCCAGCTTAGCCTCAGATAAATCGGCTTCCTTAAAATCGGTGCGACTGATATTCGAATGAGTCAAATTAACGCCTCTGAAGTTCGCACGTCGGCCGTTGGCTCCCTTTAGGTTGGCATTCGAAAAATCAGAGTCTTCAAAAATGGCATTTGCCACAGTTGTCCATTGCAGACTGCTTTCCTGAAAATTTGTCATTCGGAATTTTGCGCTAGATAGGTCCGCACCATCCATATTGGCACCGATAAAAACAGCTCCATTGGCATTTGACCAGCTCATATTCGATCGCTTCAAATCGGCATGCTGAAAGACAGCACTATCCATTTCCGCCCGTTGAAGTTCACATCCCTGAAGGGATGCACCGGTGAAGTTGGTTCCTATCAAGTTTGCACCGTTCAGCTTTGCCTCATGAAGATCAATGCCACTGAGGTCGACTCCTGAAAGATCCGCGTCAATCAAATCGGAATGTCCAAAGTGAGCGACTTTCTTTATTTGGTCAAATGATTCCGGACTCATTTCCAGTGCTATCAGAGCATGTAAAAGTTGCGCACGTTCAGGGCTCAGCGGATTATTGAATACAACGCTACCCTTTTCTACTATCCGTGGTTTTAGGGAACGAGTCAGTTCTGCTATCCGCTTGACCATTGCATCGCCCACCCTTCTTTCTGGATCTGCCGATATATCGCGATCTAATTGATCGATCAGTTGGGCAATCAATGGTGTTAAACTCTGAATTCTTTCCGCGTTCTCGCCCCTTGCAATATCTTCTAATCGTTCATAATGTTCCTTTTCAAGCGTGATCTTTTCTTCGACGCTTCTTAACTCCAAAACCCAAATAAGCGCCACTATACCGGCTATCAAGGATAGGAACCAAAACCATTTTGAACGCTTCCCTGAGGACTTATACCAATTGGTTCGGATCACTTGAAGGAGGGAAATTATTGAAACGCCAAATACAAGTCCAGCCCAAAATTGATGATGAATTTTAATCGCAGGGAATCGCAGATAAAACAGCATCCATCCTAGAATGGCGCCGAGTATCAAACCAATAAGCAAGTTCCATTTTCCTTTCATGTGCGATCGCGTCTTCAATGTTAGGAGATTTTTTGTTCAATCAAGTCGTGAGATTTAGCTTGACAAATCCAGCAGAGCTTTAAATTTGATTAAGGTGAAGACGGTAAATCATATTGCAAAACATTACAGAGAAGTACATTTTGGAGGAAACTGGACTACCACCAATTTAAAAGAGCTTCTGTCTGATGTAACATGGGAGGAAGCCACTGCAAAAGTTGCCAACTTCAACACCATTGCTGCATTGCTGTATCACATTCAATATTTCACTGAAGCGATAATTCCGGTACTACAAGGACAACCGTTGACTGCGCATGACAAATTCAGCTATGATGTTTCGGCAATTGAATCGGAAAGTGATTGGAATAGCATGAAGCAAGGCGTTTGGGAGCGCGCAGAGGTGTTAGCCGACTTAATTGAGACGGTGCCAGAACGTACACTTTGGGAATCTTTTTCAGAACCAAAATATGGCAATCACTATCGAAATTTTCATGGGATTATTGAGCACACGCACTATCATATGGGGCAAATCGCACTCCTGAAAAAGCACCTTAAGGAACGTCCCAAAAACATCCTCTCTCTGATGAATCCGCCGATCGAATTGAATCCTTTGCCCAATGGCAGTTTCGAGCAACGGAGAACTTAACTATCAATACAGGCTTACACCAAACGTATTTCAATCTCAACAAGCAAAATGTGATAGAACCTAGAGCGGGTATACGATACGCACTAGGCAATTCAAAATGGATCAACGCCGGCTTTGGAATTCACAGCGCCACGCACGACCTAAGTGTTTACAGCGCCGAAACAACCGACGCCAATGGTATCATGTATCAGACAAACAAGAAGCTGGGAATGACACGATCCATGCACTATGTTCTTGGCTATGAACAAATGATCACTCCGAGCTTACGCACCAAGGTTGAAGTGTATTATCAAGGCCTCTTTGACGTACCAATTATCGACTCCGCCAATAGCAGCGTTTCGGGCATCAACTCCTTTGATGGGTATGCGGATGTTCCGATGAAGAATAAAGGCACAGGTTACAACTACGGAGCTGAAATAACAATTGAGAAATACTTCACCAATCAGTGGTTTATGATGGCAACCTCTTCGCTTTACCAATCGAAGTATAAAGCGGGTGATGGCAAGGAGCGAAACACGCTTTGGAATGCCAATTACGTGAACAACTTTCAAGGAGGAAAAGAATTCAACCTCAGAAAACCAGGTCGTGTGATAAGCGTTAGCTCTAAGCTTGTATGGGCAGGAGGACAGCGTTACACACCAATTCTTTTGGACGAATCAAGAGTGGCTGGATATACCGTCCGAGACAACACAAAGATTTATGACGATAAGATGCCCGATTTCTTCAGATTAGACGCACAGTTAACGTATCGAATTGATCGACCAAAGACAACACACTCGTTTAAGATTGACTTGCAGAACGCGACGAACAGAGAGAACTATTGGAGCGAGTATTACAACCCAGAAACGGATCAGTTGGAAAAGTCAACCATGCTAGGAATACTTCCTATTATGACGTACAAAGTCCAGTTCTAAGAGAAAGCTAGGTTAGTTAGGTAGAAGGCAGTATTGGCATAAGCTGGTGCTGCCTTTTTTACTTGAACAACCTAATTATGTCGTTTCCGTTTGCAAAAACCAACAACGCAAGCAACAGGACCATTCCAACCGTTTGTGTGTATTCCATGAATTTATCGCCGGGCTTTCGACCCGTAACAATTTCATACAATAAGAAAATCACATGACCACCATCCAAAGCTGGAATCGGAAGTATGTTCATGAATGCTAAGATGAGGGACAAGAACGCTGTCATGGACCAGAATGAATGCCAATCCCATGTTGGTGAGAACATGCCACCAATGGCACCAAAACCACCAATTTGGGAAGCTCCTTCTTTAGTGAAGACAAGCTTCATGCTGCTGATGTAACCCCCGAGCTTTTCTCCTGTCTTCTTAAATCCAGCAGGAATCGATTCAAAAAAGCCGTATGTATACGTCTCCGTTTCCAAGAATTCTTGCATCGGCTTAACTCTAAATCCGATTTGACCTTCTTCGCTTACCTCAGCGTTTAATTTCATCTCGGCGCCATTTCGAACAACCACCAAATCAATCGTTTTGCCTTTGTGAGAGCGAATAGCCATTATTCCAGTGGCGGCATCCGGTGTTGGACTTCCTGAAACGGAAACAATAACATCGTCTCTCAACAACCCTGCCTTTAAGGCATTGCCATCAGGCATCACTGTATCTACAGCAAAAGGAAAACGAATCGCAAATAATCGTTTTGTCCCTTTATCAACTAACTCGAGGTTTGCCTCTTCTGGAAGCATGATCTCTTGCACCGCACCATCGCGCTCAATCTTAATGTTTCGAGTCTCATTCACCATGATCTCCATTCCGATCTGTGAGAAATACTTGGCGTCTCCTACTTCTAATATCTTATCTCCATTCTGAAAACCATAGACAGCCATGCTGCTGTCAACCGTCACACCATAGCTCATATTTGCGATGGGTAATTTTTCCTCGCCCCATGAAAACAAGACCATGCTGTAAATGAGAAATCCAAGAATTAGGTTCACTACTACACCACCAACCATGATGATCAATCGCTGCCATGCTGGCTTGCTTCTAAATTCCCAAGGCTTTGGTTCTTGCTTAAGCGCTTCGGTGTCCATGCTCTCATCGACCATTCCATCAATTTGAACGTATCCACCCATTGGGAACCAACCAATTCCATATTCAGTTTCTCCTCGCTTGATTTTGAAAAGCGAAAAGTTCATGACGTTCGGAAGCGGGAAAAGAAAGTCGAAGAAGAGGTAAAACTTCTTTACCCGAGTGCCAAATAGCCGAGCTGGGATAAAGTGCCCCAATTCATGCAATGTCACGAGTATTGATAAACTGAGCAGCAGTTGACCTGCTTTAATCCAAAATTCCGTCATAGTGCTGTAATGATTTCACGAGCAATGGCCCGTGTTTCCTTGTCTGATTCTAAGTACTCGCTAAGCGATGGTTTCGCCACAAAAGCACCTCGATTCATTGATTCTTCAATAGTTTTTTGAATCTCTAAAAATTCAATTTCATCTTTCAAAAAGGCCGCAACCGCAACCTCATTCGCCGCATTCATGATGCACGGCATATTTCCTCCTGTTTTCATAGCCTCAATTGCCAATGCAAGATTACGGAAGGTATCCGTATCCGGCTTTTCAAATGTGAGGGATGGATAATCCATAAAGTTGAACCGTGGATAATCGCTTGATAAGCGGTTCGGGTATCCAATCGCGTATTGAATGGGGAGTTTCATATCCGGCAGCCCCATCTGTGCTTTCATGCTTCCATCCTCGAATTGAACGATGCTATGTATAATGCTTTGAGGATGCACGATTACATCAACTTGCTCGGGTTTCAAATTGAATAACCACTTGGCCTCAATCACCTCAAGTCCTTTGTTCATCAAGGAGGCTGAATCGATCGTGATCTTAGCGCCCATCTCCCAGTTTGGGTGTTTCAACGCTTGTTCCTTTGTTACGCCAAGGAGCTGCTCGCGCGTTCTTCCACGAAATGGGCCACCTGAAGCGGTCAGGTATATCTTCTCGATTGGGTTTTGAAACTCACCGGCCAGACATTGAAAAATGGCGCTATGTTCAGAGTCTACTGGATAGATATTTACGCCCTTTTCTTGCGCCGCTTTTGTAACAATGTCTCCTGCCACTACCAAGGTTTCCTTGTTGGCAAGGGCTATTTGTTTTCCGGCTTCAATTGCTTTAAGGGTCGGCTTCAATCCTGAAAAACCTACCATGGCCGTTAAGACCACATCGATGCCTTCCATTTGAACAACTTGTTCTAGGGCATCTTCACCTGCATATGTCTTAATGTCGTGTGACCACAGCGTATCGCGAACAACTTCGTATTTGGATTCATCGCCAATCACAACTGCGTTTGGCTTAAAAAGGAGGGCTTGTTTTATGAGTAAATCAGCATTCGAATATGCGGTAAGTACTTCCACTCGAAATTTATCCGAATGCTGCGCAATCACATCTAAGGCTTGGGTGCCGATTGATCCTGTGGATCCACAAATTGCTATTCCTCTACGCTTGTCTTCGTCCATTATACCTCACTCAAAATGGGCGCGCAAAGATGCGCGTTCAGTTTGACTTATTCTCATTGATTCACAATCATTTTGAAAAGGTGGATTTGCTAAATTGCCCGTAAATTGAAACCCATGAAATTCTCGAATGCCATTTCGGCTTATCGCACGCCTTTTTTGAAAAACAGATGGATGCAATTATTCGCCATCGTCTTTCTGGGAATATGGGGCAGCACGCTTATCGGAACTACCGACATGGCGAATTGGATACTCGAAAACACACTGACGGTTTTGTTTTCAATCTTCCTAATCGTAACCTACAAGCGTTATCAGTTTAGCGACCTGACCTACCTGCTTTTTTGCATCTACTTGTGCTTGCATGTTTATGGGGCGAAATATACTTACGCTGAAAACCCATTTGGGTATTGGCTACAAGACGCGATGGATTTTGAACGAAACCACTATGACCGGATAGTTCACTTTGGTTTTGGATTTCTTCTGGCCTACCCAATGCGTGAAATGTTTCTCAAATGGATCAAATTTCCACGCTGGGTCAGTTGGGCCCTTCCTATCGAAATAACGTTAAGCGTGAGCGGATTATATGAATTAATTGAGTGGGCTGTCGCCGACATTCTATTCACCGAACAAGGAGCTGCGTATTTAGGCACACAGGGAGACATATGGGATGCTCAGAAGGATATGTTTTTAGCGACGCTCGGTGCCATCATCGCCACCACTGTTGTTTCTAGTTTGAAGGAAATTTTCAATATCAAGGAGGAAGATAAAAACTGATCTATTTATGAAAACCATTTACTTGACATTGGCCGTAGCGGGCTTCATTGCACCAAACATTTTTGTCACACTTGTTTCGATTGAAACGGGAAACATTCTGCTCTACTTGGATCCCTTAGCCACGATCGACGGAATGTTTGCCAACCAGATTTCAACGGCATTCATGGTTGATTTGTTCTTCGTTGTGGGCGTATTCTTTTTATGGTCTCATACAGAAGCCAAGAAATTAAAAATGGCACATCCGTGGAAATTATGGATTCTGACTATGTTGTTTGGAATCGCCGTAGCGTTCCCATTATTCCTTTTTCAACGCGAAAATCACACGAGTAAAGTGAGCTGAATTTTCGTGTTTCCTGTCCGCCGTTATGAAATTCTCAACTGGATTTATCACTTGTTGCGGTATAACTCTTAAATTGCACATATAATTCTATGAAGCCATGAAGCACATTACTATCGCAGGAACAGATCATCATCCTACGGTTGATTTTGACCCAAGCACAGGGGTAATGCTTCTAGGTGGAAGATCGATTCCAGCAAATCCACAAGAGTTTTACGAGCCGCTGATCGCTTGGATCCTTGAATATGCCGAGGCTCCTAAGCCAGAAAGCCGAATGAAAATTGATTTAGAGTACTTCAATACGGGTTCTTCTAAAAAGATTTGGGATGTGATGCGCACGCTTAAAAAACTGAACGATGCCGGACAAACCAACTTGGTGGTAGAATGGTACTTTGATGAGGATGACGAGGACATGGAAGAAGCGGCACAAGAATATGAGGAACTCATGGAAATGAAGTTCTCTATGCATCCAAAAAAGGAGTAAGCTTTCCTTAATTCAGGAGCTTTCGTTCTCCAATTAATTTCAATCAATTTTCAATTTAGCGTTGTTTAACGCTCACGTATGTCTCAGCACACAGACATTTCTTTTAGAGGCATCCTAAACGTTGCCCTTCCCATGGTTTTGATGGGCCTATCTCACAATGTCATTAATGCGGCAGATACCGCATTTATGGGCCGATTGGGCGAAATTCCAATTGGTGCGGTTGGCAATGGGGCTATCCTCTACTTTATACCAATATTGGTTTTAATGGGGTTAAGCCTAGGGGGCCAAATTATCATTGGTCGTAGAAATGGAGAGGGCAATCAAGCCAAAATCGGCATTGTTTTCTGGCAAACTTTTTATGCGCATATCGCTCTTGGTATTCTTGGATTTATTGCGATCTATTTTTTCAGTGAGTCATTGATGCATCGATTAAGCGGTTCTCAAGAAATTGCCACGGAAGCTGCTCGATATCTCAAAATTCGCGCACCCGGAATTATTGTCGTCTCCATCGCCATTGGCTTCAATGCATTCTATGTTGGCATAACCAAAACACGCATCGTTGGCCTGGCAAATGTTTCCATGGCCATTGTCAATGTGATGTGCAACTACGTGCTGGTATTTGGAAAACTAGGTTTTCCTGCTCTTGGAATTGAAGGCGCCGCCTGGGCATCTTTGATTTCTGAGATTCTTTTGTTGGGCGCTTTTGTCTTCTACTTCTCATTCTTCACAGACAAAAAACCCTACAACATTCCAAGGTTTGCCAAGCCAAACTTCCCAATCATTCAAAATATCTTTAAAATCGGCGGACCGGCGATGTTTCAAAGTTTCATCACCCTCAGTGCTTGGTTTGCCTTCTTCACGTTAATCGAACACCTTGGGACATATGAATTAGCCGTGTCTCACCTGGTAAGGATAGTGTATGTCTTTGTAATCATTCCAGTCTTTAGTCTAAGCGATGCAGTAGCGACGTTGACTAGCAATTTACTTGGCGAAAACAGAGCCGATGAAGTGCGCAAAATGGCGTGGAAGTCGGTCTATTTGGGTTGGATTACAAACCTCATTTTCGCTCCCTTCTTTTGGTTTATGCCCGACAAATTAGCCATGATCTTTACCGAGTATGAGCACCTTGCCGCAGGCACCATCGACATTTTGCGAATGATGATCGGTGTGAGCTTCATCTTCACTGTGGCTATGGTCTTGTCTAAAGTCATAATTGGCACTGGACGCACGGCACACGCGATGTATTTAGAACTTGCCACTGTGGTGGCGTACGTGCTTTATGCCTACGTAGCCATCGAAATAATGGATGTATCGCTCATCGTGGTTTGGATAGACGAATTCATTTACTTTGGAGTAATGTTAGTTTTATCTGCCGTGTATTTGAAGTATGCGAAATGGCAAAACGCCACGGTTTAACCGCCATGGATGATTCCAATTGAACCCATACATATAGCGCTCATTGGCCCAGTAGCTTTCGTGATCATGTTTGTATTGCTCAACTGGAATCGGTTGAATATAGCAGGCAAGCTTTCCCTGGCCGCACTTATGTATGTTCTATCCGTTTTAATTGGCGCATTATCTGGCGCATACCTCAACGTACCAAATGTGAGCAGTGCATACGTCTCTGGTATGATTGCACCCATAGTATTGGGAACAATCTTGTCATTGATCCTCTGGATTGGATCAACAAAAACACTCAGTTTTTTCAGGAAAACCCCGAATAATCAAATCGACAACGAGGACGAATTTCTAGATCACTTTGACGAAAGTTGAATTAATCTTCGTCCATACTTTCTACGATATCCTCGTCGTCACCATGTTTATCTTCAAAGCCTTCGCGGACATCATCCTTTAGGTTACCATCGTCATCGTAATCATCGTCCTCTTCAATAATTTCGGCCGCACGTGCCTTCGTCATTTTCAAGAGATATATTTTATCCTCGGTTTCAAATCTCAAAGCCGATGTCAATTCACCCTTGAATGGAAAGCGAATTAAATGCTCAAGGAATCCCTCTGGATATGCAAGTTTTATTTGTTCTTGTAAGTCATCGCTCACATTGACAAATGATGTGATGACTTTAGGTTTGGTATTAGTTTCCATTACGTATTTAGGGTTAAAAGGTATGCGAAGATCAATGCTAACATTGATGGTCATCCACTCAGGTTTATTGAAATGTTGGTAGTTTAATATGCAGATATCAGCGAAAAAAAATTTCGCAGAGTGTGTCGAATTTCTCGACCGAAAGAACAAATGAAGAACTATAAAAACTCGATGAATCTAGACTAAAACCAAAACCATTCCGATGGAAATAATGGCTCAAAATTATCGAATAGAAACATGAGTGAATGAATCATTTAAAATGAACAAGTTTGGGTTTCGCCTTGTCCAATTCATACGTAAAATTAGATTCAAATTGAATTCAAAACACCAATTCGTGCCTTTTGAATAAAAAATAACTTGATTACTGTAAATCAATTACTTAAATCATAAATCGCAGTAGTATAATGATCTTTTTCACCGTCGAGTTGGCCTAGTTTCGTCCAAACTTTCAGATTATCTGCACCTTTAATCCATGCGAACTCCTCTCTTTATTGAGGGCCTATTATCTTGGTCCATCCTGTTGCTTCTATCATCTTGTAATTCATACAAAATGGCGGAGCACTATGTTGGGCGAAAATTTGAACGTGGTGGCCTAAAAAACCACCTCTTAGAGGTAGAGGACTTTCAAATAGATTATTGGGATAGCGGAGGCGAAAAGCCCCCCATCGTTTTGGTACACGGCTTTGGGACATCTCCAACAATTCAATGGTTTAGACAGGTCAAGGCCTTGAGTCAGACACATCGGGTCATTGTGCCCAGCCTTTTATACTTCGGGAAAAGCAGACCAACCAACATTCCGCGATATGAACTCCAATCACAAGTAGATTTAGTAAAAGTCCTATTGAAACATTTAGAGATTGAAAGCTACGTCCTTTGTGGCGTAAGCTATGGCGGATTGGTCGCTGGCGAAGTTGCGCGTCAATCGAGCAAGCAAATCGAAAAGTTGATTTTGTTTGATGCCCCTTTGAAGTTTTATGGCCAAGCCGATATCGACCATGTTTGCAAAACATATGACGTAAATGAGATTCAAGACTTCTTCGTGCCGTATGACCATCAGGGAATGAAAAAGCTCATTCATGCAGGATTCTACCGGGCGCCACCTATCCCTACTCCATTCCTTCGAAGTTTTTACGCCGCACAATATGAACCCGTCGCCAATGACATGCGGCAACTGCTCATCCACCTTCAGTCAGAAGAGGAGAAATATGCCGCAATGGAATACGACTTTTCGTTCCCGATGCTCATCCTGTGGGGCGCACACGACGATATCGTTCGGTTAAATCGAGGCCAAGAGATGCACGCGTATTTTCCGCAAAGCCAATTCACCAAATTCGAAAAATCAAAGCACTTTCCAAACATAGAACAGCATCGAAAATTCAATCGCATAATGACTTCTTTCCTGAACGAAGGAAGTGAGTAGCTTCGCGACGAATGGATCAGGACGGCACACGAATCAATAAGTACCTAAGCGAACTGGGAATCTGCTCTAGACGAGAGGCGGATAAGTGGATTGCAATGGGTCGTGTCACAATCAATGGCAAGCGGCCCGAACCTGGAACACGTGTCACTAAGCGATCAAAAGTCCGAGTTGACGGCCGCGTGGTTTCCGAGCCGGACGAACCAGATGTATACTTGGTGCTCAATAAACCTCCTGGGATAGTTTGCACCACAGATGAGAGCGATCGAAACAACATCGTTGAATTTGTCAATTACCCAAAACGTGTATTCCCAATTGGCCGGCTAGACAAGCCAAGCGAAGGATTGATTTTTATGACAAGCGATGGCGACATCGTTAACAAGATACTGCGTGCTGGCAACGAACACGAAAAGGAATATGAGGTTACGGTAGACAAGCAGGTAACTCCAAGCTTTATTGATCAAATGAGTAAGGGTGTTCCGATCATGGGAACGAGGACAAAAAAATGCAAGGTAGAGATGATCACTCCGCATAGTTTCCGAATCACATTGGTACAAGGAATGAACCGTCAAATTCGACGTATGTGCGAGTACTTCGAATACGATGTGAAGAAGCTAAAGCGGACAAGAATCATGAATGTTAAGCTCGATGTTCCACCCGGAAACTGGCGCGAATTAACGGAAGCTGAATTGGCTGAAATTTTGAGAATGACACGCGACTCCAGCAAGACTCAAGGTGCAAAAAAAGCGCCCGCCGCTTCAAAATCAAAGGCTAGTTCTGGGTCTAACTCTGGATCAAAAACGAGTGTAAGCCGGAAGAAACCAGCTGGGTTTAGTCGTAAACCGGCTTCATCAAAAAAGAAATCATCAAAGGCGAACAACCGCGATACGGGTCCTCGAAAAAAGAACTCACAAAAAGGCCGGCGAGGCACAAGGTAAATCCAATCTATTCATTGGACGAAGAACTAAACTTTACCGCCACTGGACCAACAGTATGAACATAAATTCGCTTAATCAGCTTTATTTTAATCGCTTAAAACAAGAATATGAACTGGACCGAAGAATCTCTACCAGAAGGAAAGTCAAGACTGACACGCACATTCCAATTCAAGAATTTTGTGGAGGCTTGGGGTTTTATGTCCCAAGTTGCTATCCTAGCTGAAAAGGCAAACCATCACCCAGATTGGAGCAACGTTTATAATCGAGTCACCATTCATTTAAATACGCACGATGCAGGCGGAATTATCACGGATAAGGATCGGGCCTTGGCTGAATCAATAAATGCCCTTTCTTTTGGTAAATAAGCGCGACCAACTCCAAGCACATAGTGCATCGCTGTATGCGCTAGCACCCGGGAGATCGGTTGGAACACTGTTCAGCGCCGGTGCAGATAATGTTGTAGCCGAATGGAATTTGGAAACAGGGGAACCAAACCCATTTGCCATAAAAACAGAACGCACTGTTTATAGCCTTTTGAATATAGATCGAAAACGACTGGTCATCGGCACCATAACTGGCGGCATGCACGTAATTGATCTTGAAACGAGACAAGAGATTCGACTCCTCCAGTTTCATGAAAAGGGAATTTTTCACATGCTGGCGATCGAAGCTGCAAACCAAATCGTTTGTGCATGCGCTGATGGTAGCATAAGCGTATGGAACAGCACCGATTGGAGCCTCGAAAGACACATTCAATGCACGAGTGAAAAGGTCAGACGCCTCGCCTTGAGCCCTGATGGAGGATTACTTGCGACTGCATGCGGCGATGGACACGTTCGGATATTTGAAACAAACGAGTTCCGTCTAGTATATGATCTTGAGGCACATGAAGACGGAGCCAATTCCGTGGCATTTCTGCCAAACGGCGATTTGCTCAGTGGCGGCAAGGATGCAATGCTATGCCGCTGGTCTGTCGAGGACGGGTTTACACGCACAATCAACGTACCCGCCCACAACTTTGCTATTTACGACATCGTGGTTACTCCAACATTTGTTGGAACCATGAGCCGTGACAAGACTGTAAAGATTTGGAACCCGGATGACCTAAGCTCCCCTACTCGACTAGATCGGGCTAAGGCCGGTGGACATATCAATTCCGTGAATGCTGGGATTTGGCTTGAAGAAGAACAGCTATTGGCGACCTGTGGAGATGATCGCAGCATTATAACATGGCAATCAAACAGCTAGTATAAGTCGAATTTCAACTATTCGTCGTGTTCGCGGCTCTTAACCGGCTTCACTTTGTAGGCTGCTTCGAGTTCTTTGCGCTCCTCTTCGATCCGATCTAACTGTTCCTGAGGAATTGGCTTATCCAAGTCGGGTTTCCCTGCTTCTACCCAAGCCGAATACCAAAAACTACCAACGGAGATTATTGCATCACGCATTCGGCGCTCCACCATATGATTTAGCATGACATGGTACTCTGCACTGAAATCACGGGAGTAGACTTTGACTGTCGACCGACCTCGTTCCTCAAAGGCATATTTCCTATCGGATGGAAACTCTTCGGTCAACGCGCGTTCAAATTCCAAGACAGAATCGACAGCATTGTGGCTCTCTTCAACCGCATCCCAAATCACGTCGAGCGGTCTATCGATTAATTTGGCCTTGCCCACAAAGTAATCGTAGTCTTCGGCATACAATTCCGGCAATCTTGATTCCCAAAACCCGTGAATTCCATGTTGGTTGGTCATTTGACCATTATAGTTTTCGGTGGTGTGCAGCGGCACATGTGCATCGGCAATATAATGCCCGATATCTGCCGATGTCTTGAGAATGTAAGGGATGTCTTTCTCCTTGAATGCGTGAACAAGTCTATTATACATTCGTTCTACATGCCATGGCACAATGCCGTATGCTTGAAGTGTGTCTTCGGTGTATTTATCAATGGCATCGTTCCATTCTCGAGGAACGGCGTCAAATGGATTTTCGCCAAAGTGATCGATGTCAATATAGTGCCGTGCTGCCTCTTCCTTCACCACGTATCGGCGCATATCAGGATCAACGGCATGCGCTGAAACAAATTCCAAATGTTGCTTGTAAAAACCCATTAGGTCTGTAGGCAATGTGAAAACCGCCATTCTGTTTATGGACTTATGGCCATAAAAACCCCAGCAAAACAGATCCAGCGGTGCAATGCACAGAATTGACAGAAGGGCTATTCGAGCGATGTTCAGCATCATTCGAATGTAATCATTGATTTCATCGAGGGCCTCTTGTGAGCGATGAGTCGAATTGGCTTAATGAAGTTATTCGCCAAGTTTCAAAAACGGAAAACGACAGACTTTAGCGGAGAGCGATTTGTTCCGGATGATAATTCTAACCTCGGTATCCACAGCGCTAAACTCCTTCTTGACATATCCCATCGCAATGGCCTTATCCATAGAAGGAGACTTCGTTCCACTGGTTACATGTCCAATGACATTTCCATCTATATCCTGAATCTCATAACCCTGACGTGGAATAGGACCTTTTTCGATTTCGTGAAAGCCGACCAATTTTCGCGTAACACCTGCTTCTTTCTGTGCCTTCAGCGCTTCAGAATTAGTGAATTCCTTGGTGTACTTAGTGATCCATCCTAGACCAGCCTCATGTGGTGACGTAGTATCGTCGATGTCATTACCATAAAGGCAAAACCCCATCTCCATGCGCAAGGTATCTCTTGCTCCTAAACCTGCAGGGGCAATCCCAACTGATTTGCCGGCTTCGAAAACAGCATCCCAAACCTTTTCAGCAATGTCGTTCGTAAAGTAAATTTCATACCCACCAGAACCTGTATAACCAGTAGTTGCAACAATCACATTTTCCTGACCAGCAAACGTCCCGACTTGAACCGTGTAATACGGCATTGAAGCGATATCTATATCTGTTAACGACGCAATGGCCTCTGTGGCCTTTGGCCCTTGTATAGCGAGCAAAGAGAAATTATCAGACAAGTCTGTCATCTTCACATTTTCGGTATTGAATTTTGAAATCCAATTCCAGTCCTTCTCCATGTTTGAGGCGTTCACCACAAGCATGTAATCGTCTTCGGCAAGGCAGTAGACAAGTAGATCATCTACAATTCCGCCTTCTTCATTTGGCAAACACGAATACTGAACCTTTCCAGGAGTTAGTTTAGATGCATCATTTGTGGTAACACGCTGGATTAAATCCAACGATCCAGGGCCTGATACAAAAAACTCGCCCATATGACTTACATCAAAAACGCCAACGCCATTTCTAACATTGAGGTGTTCTTCGCCAAGGTTTGTATACTGAACTGGCATATCGTAACCAGCAAATGGGACCATCTTCGCTCCAAGAGCCAAGTGCTTATCGTTTAGTGCAGTCTTCTTCATGTGATGTGTATGAGGTTCTAAAAAAGAGGCGCAAACCTAGCTTTTTCCAGCCAATTCGTTGAGCATTTGAAGCAGCCTTCCCTGAGCGAAATTTACTGAATACCGATCTTCAATGGTCTTGCGACCTGCGGCTCCAATTTCACCCCTAAGCAATTCGGAGTCAATAAGATTGGAAATGCGACTAACCCACTCATCCGTTGTCTTTGGTAAATATCCATTGACACCGTCCTGAATTATTTCTGGATTGACACCCACTGGCGACATTACTGTTGGAATAGACAAACTCATGTATTGAATGCCCTTAAACCCACATTTCCCTTTCGACCACTCATCGTCTGATAGTGGCATCATTCCAATATCAATCTGATCTAAGTTCTCTATCTCCCGGGTCCGATCCCAATAAATGGTCTCAATATCAAGTCCCTTAATTTCTATCGGCCGTTCGGTTATGGCTATGAATCTGATCCTGGCCCCATATTTTTCTTTGAGTATCCGAAGCCAGGGTTCGGCAAGTAGAAAGTGACGATTGGTTGTCTGCGAGCCCGTCCACCCAATGGTAATCACTCCCTCTACTCTTTTCTTTCTGGTCTTGTAGAAATCGGTGTCAATAACCGTTGGCAGCACCTGCACATTTTCGTTGTATTCTTTAGCATAGTTGGCAAGGAATGCGTTACCAGCAATGACAAGATCAGAGAGCCCAATTATTTTTTTTGTCTTAGATGGATCTTTTAACCAGCTTAAATTTTTGTTGGCATCCGAAATATCCAAAAGCCAAATGGCATCGTCAAAATCAAATACGACTTTGGCCTTGGTTCGCGCAAATCGGTGTTCAAAAAATGTGGACCCTGTGACAAATGTTTCTCGTTGAATGAAAATCACGTCGTATTGATCGGCCTTCGCGATATCACTCATTCTTCGCAAAAAACCTTTTATCACGACCATGGCTTTTTTCCAATATGCTCCTGGTGTATAGAATGCCTTATCTCCTTCCTCTTCCAAGACATAGGCATAATCGCACTTCCAGTTATTGGCCTCGAGAAAGCCAACAAATTGCTCGAAACGAAACCGCTGTGATGGCGAGCGGTCGGGTCGGTGCAGTGCGACAAAGAGTAAACGGTTTTCAGATTCCATGAGATAACAAATCTATCGGATTGCACTGGCGCAGCACATCGGATTAGAGGAGATTGCTAACGACAAATTGTGCATGTACCAACCCCGTTTTTTAATCGTACCTCCAATATAATTTCAAGTAAATAATTAGCGGCATACTTTTATTCTAAATTCGCAGTTTATACTATCCACGCATGATTAATTCGATCAGCATGAAAATTCTTTCCAACTCCGCATCAATCATCCTTATAGGATCAATCCTAATTCTATTCGCCTTGATCCAAGGTTGCAAAACAGAACCGTTTCCCGCCGGGGAAATATGTTATGACACGGAAATAGCACCGATTATCATCGCGAACTGCGCTTACACTGGTTGTCATGATGCCGCTACTAAGGAAGAAGGCGTCGATTTGAGCAGTTTTTCATCCATAATTAAAACCGGCGGAATCAAATCCGGCAACGCTAAGAAAAGTGAATTTTACCAAGTCTTAAATGAATCTGGCGACGAGCAAATGCCACCCGATCAGAAGTTGAGCGAAGCGGATATTGGGCTTATCTATAATTGGATTGAACAAGGTGCCGAAAATGTTGAATGCGCAACATTCACGTGTGATACAAGCACATTTTCATTCAGTGAGAATGTAAAAACTACCACCGATCTCTACTGCAAATCTTGCCACAGTGGATCCAACCCAGATGGGGGCGTGCTGCTAACCAATTATGATCAGATATCTGCTAGTGCCGCGAACGGTTCTCTGGCTGGTGTTCTTCGAGGATCTGGGAACTTCCCAATTATGCCTCCGGCAAATGCACTTGAAGAGTGTGAGATTCGAACAATAGAAAAGTGGATCGAAAATGGGTCGGCAATGGATTAGGCTCCTTTCTTTGTGGCCATGGATCAGGAATATCTGGTATCGATAATAATGCCCGTGAAGAATGCCGAACCTTGGCTTCAAGAATGCTTGGACTCCATCCTGTCTCAAACATTCACTCGCTGGGAACTAATTGCTGTGAACGACGGCTCTACAGACCGCTCACTCCAAATATTAAAGTCATTCGAGGCGATCGATTCTAGAATTCAGGTATTTCAGAATGATGGTCATGGCATCATCGACGCCCTGAACACAGCATTCACCCACACCAATTCGGACCTTATTACTCGAATGGACGCCGATGACGTTATGCCTCCTATGAAACTAGAATGGTTTATGGGCGCCCACAAGTCCCACCCAGCTGCCATTATCACAGGTAAGGTCGCGTACTTCTCGAAGGGCGAAATATCAAAAGGCTATTTAGAGTACCAATCATGGTTAAATGAGCGCATCCAAAAGCAAGATCATTGGAACTGGATCTATCGAGAGTGCGTAATTGCGAGCGCCAATTGGATGGCACCGAAGGAACTTGTAGCATTTGCTTCCGACATGTATCCTGAAGATTATAAGATCGTTCTTGACTGGCACTCACAAGGCTGCGAAATAGCCACAGTCGACGAGGTTACACATCTTTGGAGAGAGCACCCAAAGCGCACTTCAAGGAATTCAAAAAACTACGAGCAAGAAGCCTTTTTTAACCTGAAATTGAAGCATTTTTTACTGGAAAAGCGCGATTCCGAACGACCGTTAATGGTCATGGGCAAAAACAAAAAAGCAAAACTGATCAAGCGATTTTTGAAACAACATGGCGAAGTCTTTATCGAAGTTGACTTAGAGCACTTGTATCGGTTTGCGGAAGTTGAGAATCCTCAAGTATTATCTGCTGTATTCCCAGACGAGACTGTCCGCAACGGAATCTCAGATTTCTTAGCTGGCTTCGACCTAGAAATGGGACGAGATTGGTGGTGGGTATAACCCTTGAAGATATATTTCCAACGCGGCACTGCTGCCCGTATCTTTATCACCTAAACTTGTCTACTGATGTCAACACTACCTCCTTGTCCTATTTGTAAATCTGAGTTTTCTTATTCAACTGGTGGTGAGCTATTGATGTGCCCTGAGTGTGGTCATGAATGGAGCCCTGCCGAAGTAGAAGCCGAAAACGCAGCCCCCGTTGTCAAGGATTCACTTGGTACAGTGCTTCAAACGGGAGACAGTGTAATTGTATTAAAGAACCTTCCAGTAAAAGGAATGCCGCAGCCTGTTAAGGCAGGCACAAAAGTGAAAAACATACGCCTGGTTGAGGGTGATCACAATATTGCATGTAAGATCGATGGCTTTGGTTCAATGACGTTGAAGTCTGAATTCGTGCGAAAGGCTTAAAAAGCAAGTGACCATTAACATCGTTTAGATAGTTTCCGGCAATTTCTTCCGGCGCCAACGTTGACGTGGCATGAATAGAAGAAAATTCATTCAACGCGCATCCTTTGGTACGATGGGCGCAATAGTGGCCAGCGGACTTTACTCGTGGCAACTTGAACCCTTTTGGCTAGAGTTTGTCCACAAGAAAATGCCCATACGCAACCTTCCAAAATCCTTGGAAGGAAAGAACATCATGCAGATAAGCGATATCCATGTTGGAAATAGGTTCGATTACAAATTCATTATCGATTCATTTAAAAAAGCACAATCCTTAGAGCCAGACATTGTTGTGTATACGGGCGACTTCGTCAGCTATGAAAATGAAAAACAGCACGATCAGCTGGAGCAAGTATTGGAGCATACCGTGATAGGCAGAATTGGAACATTAGGAATTCTTGGAAACCACGACTATGGTAGACAATGGTCCGAACTAAAGGTTGCGGATCGAATAACAACGCAACTAGAGTCTGCTGGAATTTCAATGCTTCGGAACGATCATTTGGTAATTGATGGGTTAAACATCATCGGACTTGATGACTACTGGGGACCATTTTTCTACCCAGAACGGGCGATGAGGCATTACAACAAAGGTCAGGCGAACTTAGTATTGTGTCATAACCCCGATGTATGCGATCTCGATGTTTGGAATGATTACCAAGGGTGGATTTTATCAGGGCATACTCATGGTGGACAATGTAAACCACCTTTCCTCCCAGCGCCTATGTTGCCTGTTGCAAATAAGAACTTTAGCTCTGGAGAAATCGATCTAATGGATGGCCGTACGTTATACATCAATCGGGCACTAGGACACCTATGGCAAGTTCGCTTCAATGTCCGACCAGAAATCACAATTTTTGAATTAGAATCATTGACGTAAGTCGCTGATTAGAAGATCGGAGGCGAGTGGAATTGATGAGGATTGTACCTTGCGCCCCTCAACACAACGGATGAATTGACTTCGCCGTTCTAAAGAATAGACTATGCATCCATACGTTCGTCTCGCTCTAAACATCCTTGCAATTCCCGTTGGTTGGCTCGGAGGCAGCATCGTCAACATGAGCCTTGTCAATGTTGGACATTCGATTTTCCCAATTGAAGGGATCGATCCAAAGGACTTTGACGCGCTTGTCGAAGTCATGCCCCACACTTACAGCAGAATTCTTTGTCTTTCCCTTTTTGGCGCATGCCTTAGGTACGCTAGCAGGCGCTATTATTGCCGCCTTGATGGCAGTTTCCCACAAAATGAAATTCGCTTTGGCCATTGGCGGTCTATTCCTACTAGGCGGAATCGCGATAAACATCATGCTACCTGGACCCATCTGGTTTACAGTCGCGGATATCGCCTTCGCATATATTCCTATGGCTTGGATAGGCGGACGTATTGGCAGCACATTGATAAAACCAAAAACCATCACGGGCGATACACTGGACGACTGATTCCTAATCAAGGTCATTTCTGATGACAGATTGATTGATTGACTGTGGTTCGCTCATTGATCATTGATCAAGGCTAGGCCGCCATCATCAACTATGGGATATGTACTTTCACCGTCACTTTTGAACCCTAACCAAGTATGAATTCATTCCGGAATCTGAACCCGTCAAAAATGTTGCTAAACGCACTAGACGACCTGGGTTTTTCAGAACCTACTCCGATACAAGAGGCTGCCTATCCTGCTGTGCTTTCCGGGAAAAACGTCCTTGGAATTTCCCAAACAGGAACGGGAAAGACATTGGCTTATATGCTTCCAATTCTGCAGAGCCTAAAATTTTCTGACAAGAAACATCCAACCGTAATCGTCATCGTTCCAACAAGAGAATTGGTGGTACAGGTTGTGGAGCAAATAAAGTCCTTCACCAAATACAAATCAACACGTGTTATTGGCGTTTACGGCGGCACAAACATCAATACTCAAGGCCTTGCTGTAAAGGAAGGTGTAGACATTTTGGTTGGAACACCAGGTAGACTGTACGATCTAGTTTTGGCGCGTGCCGTATCCCTGAAATCAATTCAAAAACTGGTAATTGATGAGGTAGATGTTATGCTTGATCTTGGCTTTATATTTCAGCTCAGCAACATTTTTGAGCTGCTTCCCGACCGGCGTCAAAACATCATGTTTTCGGCCACAATGACCCAGGAGGTTGATGAACTAATCAAAGGATATTTTTTCGACCCGATTCAACTGTCCATTGCACCGAGTGGAACCCGACTTGAAAACATAAACCAAGTAAGCTATCCAGTTCCAAATTTTCACACCAAGGCAAATCTGCTATCTCATATTTTGGAGGAAGACCCCAATATGATTAAGGTGTTGGTTTTTGCACCTAGTAAAAAAATTGCTGATCGACTATATGAGCGGTTATCCGACGATTTCGGAAGAGACATGGCAATTATCCACTCAAACAAAAGCCAGAATGCACGCTTGGCAGCGGTGGATACGTTTGATGATGGAACGCACAGAATCCTAATCGCGACGGACGTAATCGCGAGGGGGCTCGATTTTGATCATATCACGCATGTGGTGAACTTTGACACCCCGGTATTTCCTGAGAATTATATGCACCGTATCGGTCGGACTGGACGGGCTGAGCAAAAAGGCATGTCGATCCTTTTTTATACAGAGGTTGAAGAACAACATAAGAAAGAGATAGAGGCGTTAATGGACTACTCGATTCCCATATTGGATATTCCGGCAGAGGTGAAAATTTCTCGAGAGCTTATTCCTGGAGAGCAGGAGGAAGAGTCAAATCAACCCAATCCGCACCGAAACGACAATAATAAATTCTTTCCTGGTCCTTCCTTTCACGAAAAGAGTGCTAAAAACAGCAAGGTAAACTTGGGTAGTAAGTACCACAATGAGACGAAGCATAAGTTTAAAAAGCCAAAAACACGGGGAGATAAAAATGCAAACCGCAGGCGCAAGTAAGGCAGCGGACTTAATTGTCTCGCACCTGAGCATAATGGAACCAAAGCCTTTACTTTGGCAATTGATCTGCGAACAAACCCTATTTGAACGAATCGACTATGAATTGGGATAAACTTTTCCTGCTCTCGGGCCCGTGTGTGATTGAGGAGGAAAGCATCATGATGCGTACGGCTGAGGCCTAAAAAAAACGTCAGAAAAGCTAGATCTGCCTGTAGTTTTCAAGTCTTCGTTTATGAAGGATAACCGCAGTTCAGTGGACTTCTACACTGGGCCGGGACTTGATGAGGGGTTAAAGATGCTCCAAAGAATCAAGACCGATTTTGAGCTTCCCATTGTTTCAGATGTGCATTTCCCATCGCAAGTAAAAGCGGCTGGCGAAGTACTCGACATCATTCAAATTCCTGCCTACTTATGCATGCAAACCACACTGGTAGTTGAGGCGGCAAAAACAGGTAAAACAGTCAACCTCAAACATGGTCAGTTTATTTCTCCCAAAAACATGATCAAGCCTGTGGAAAAAGTGGAATCAACAGGAAACAAGGACATACTCTTGACCGAACGCGGATACGCGTTTGGCTACAACGACCTAATTGTGGACCCCAGAAGTTTTTACGATCTTTCAGAAATGGGATACCCTGTAATTTTCGACATCACACACTCCATCAGAAAGTATGGAATACCAAGCGCGGACCCTTCCGGTGGTTTACGCGAATACCTACCAACTCTTGCACGATCAGGAGTGGCAGCTGGAATCGACGGGCTTTTTATCGAAGTTCACCCCGACCCAAAAAATGCGTTGTGTGATGCGGCCAGCCAACTAAACATTAATGATCTTGAAGAATTTCTGAAACCTCTCATCGAAATTCATCACATTGAAAAAAGCTATAGATAGATATGGAACTTTACTTAGACTCGGTAAACCTAGAGGAGATAAAGGAAGCCAGCAAGCTCGGTTATCTGACGGGGCTCACCACTACTCCAACGTTCATGGTGAAGGAAGGTGTAAAAGATATTGACGCTCAAATTCTTGAGATCAAGAAGTACGTCAACATTCTCCAGGTGGAAGCATTAGGCGATACAGCTGAGGAAATTATGGCCGAGGCAAATCGACTGATAGAATTGGGGTTACCAAAAGATTCGACCGTTTTTAAGATTCCCGTTTCACTGGAAGGAACACGCGCTTGTAAGATTATGGTAGATCAGGGGTTTCAGGTAAACCTCCATCTTGTTTACACTGTCCAACAGGCATTTATGGCCTTTGCAGCCGGTGCCACTTATGTTTGTCCACTCGTGGGGCGATTGCAAGATCAAGGTCACGATGCATTGGGGTTGGTCCAGGAATGTGTTGAGATAACGAAGCGCTATGGTTATAAATCCAAAATAATGTTCTCCTCCGTGCGTCACGCCGAACATGTTAAAAATGCCCTGAGCATTGGCGTCCACACCATTACCGTTCCATGGAAAGTAATGCAAAAGCTAACTGAAAACCACTTTACAACCATTGGAACCGATCGGTTTATTCAGGATACTCGCGCCTTGATGAATACGGTGAAAAACGTTGTGGTCACAGAGCATGTATCCATTTCCAGTTCGGCGAAAATCATTGACGCCCTTCTTATGATGACGAAGTCGAAACTTGGTGCAGTTGCAATACTAAATGATGACGGATCGTTTAGAAGAGTATTTACAGATGGTGACCTACGAAGGTTAATCCAACAAAACGGTGACAACGTGCAAGACTCCAAACTGGATAGCCTTCCTGAACAGGTATCATTCACCATAGAAGTAGACCGTTCGTTGCATGATGCGCGAAACGTGTTTGTCACAAAAGGCGTGGATACTTTAGTAGCAATGGATGGCGACAATTTCGCAGGATTGATTGATATTCAACACACCTTGTAAGATGTCCATTCAACAGCAATTCGAACAAATTGGAGGGAAATTCTTAACCCCGGCTGAGCGTATTGCCGAGGCATTAAGCTCCATTCAATGTTACATTTTTGATTGGGATGGGGTATTCAACAACGGAACCAAGATGGATGAAAATGGAAGCCCATTTTCCGAACCAGATTCTATGGGTATTAATATGTTACGATTCAGTCATTGGTTGAAGCATGGTCGATTACCCGTAACGGCAATCATTACAGGGGCAAACAATAAATACGCCCACCAATTTGCAAAGCGGGAACACCTAGATGCCATCTACATCAATGCTAAAGACAAGCGCACGACCCTCTCTCATTTGAGCGAACAATTCAATATATCGCCGGGTAAAAGCGCGTTTGTATTTGATGACATCCTCGATCTCAACGCCGCCGAACTTTGCAAAGCGGCTTTTTGTGTCAGACGTGATTCTTCTGTTTTGCTTAGTGATTTCATTTTGAGAAATAAGATGTGCGATTACGTCTCGGCCAATCAAGGAGGAAACCATGCTGTGCGCGAAATTGCAGAACTTATTATCGGACTTATTGGGAATTATGATGACTGCGTGAATAATCGGATGGCGCATGTGGGAGTTTACTCGGACTATCTGAATCAACGTAACCGCATCGATGCCCAATTTGAAGATATGAAGGGTAAGTAAGAATGGAAGGAAAAGGCATGAAATACACCTTAATATTCCTTTTATTGCTTTCCATTCAGTCTACCGTTTCAGTTGCTCAAGAACTTGAGGTTTACGCGCTAAGAAGTTTCTATTTCAGCGATACGGAAAAAGTCGGATTCGTATCCTTAACCGATAGGTATCAGTGGGAAACATCGGTCATTTCAAAGGAGAACCTAGGTGATACAGTCTTCGAGGGAGACAACTACCACGAGCTAAGTTTAGCCTACCGGAATCGATTTTTATCGACGGTCAAGATCAGCGAAGAGGATCAAGTATTTGTTCACAACCTGCTCTTGGATTCAACGATTGTGTTCCCTGTTCGTTCGCTAAGGCTTGTCGCACATCTATCGGCCTATGGCACATCCAATCCGGTAGAACAAGAAGAGTATCATATTGGTTTTGAGTTGAATGAAGATCAAATCTCGTTAAAAGAGATGGGCGATTATTATAGCAACACATTCATAAATATTGGAAAGGAAAACCCATTCAGGACTGGTCAAACGCATGCGATTGCCTGGGAAGAAACTGAGGTGAGAACCACGCTTCCTCATATAGACTTAACCGAATATCAAGCCGCAGTTTTAGCTGAGTTCCGCTATGACTCCACCATCGCATTTGAGTGCCGCATGATTGGCCTATCCTATTATGTACAAAACTTGATTCGAGATGATCAAGTAATTGGCCGGCATCTAATTGTTCAAGAGCACAAAATGCATAGCGTTGTGTTTCAGAAAATCTACTTGGACACCGAGGGCACGTACCTCCTGCCGCTCAATTTTCCAGAAGAAGGTCGAGAACCTATAAATTATCAATGGACAGGAAACCTGTTTAACGATAGGGGTCCATGCTTATTTGGTTTTTTGGGCAATTCCTTTGGTTGTCCTGACATCGATTTTTTAGACGAGGATAAACCGTCCATTTACATCCAATGCGATAATCGTCATTAGCATGTACCAGCGGATTGCACATATCGCTCTTGTTGTGAAAGACTATGATGAAGCCATCGAATTTTACACCAACACGCTCGACTTTGTATTAATAGAGGACACCAAACTGAGTGATGAAAAAAGATGGGTGATGGTGGCCCCGCCAGGAGCCAAAGAATGCTGTTTATTATTGGCAAAAGCTGCGGACGATGAACAGAGAAATTCCATCGGAAACCAAACAGGAGGACGCGTCTTTCTCTTCCTATTCACCGACAACTTCCATCGCGACTTTAAAAAACTTGTGGATCGTGGAGTTACAATCATCCGCCAACCGAAAGTAGAATCTCATGGCACTGTTGCCGTCTTCGCCGATCTCTATGGCAATTTATGGGACCTAATTGAGCCCACAGATCAAAACAAAGGTCTATCTTCTCTTGTTGGCGATTAATAATAGACGCCATTCTCATCGGATGAATTAATCCCTACACTTGGCAAATAATAAAACAACAATAGGAACACGGTAAATGACATTTGAAGATTTACGATTATCAGATCAAATTCTCAAGGCAGTTCAGGATCAAGGATACGAGCGGCCAACAGTAATTCAAGAAAAAGCAATTCCATTGGTCTTGCAAGGACTCGATGTTCTAGGCAGCGCTCAGACCGGAACGGGCAAGACGGCAGCATTTGCCATCCCCATTATCGAGCATTTAATTAAGAATCACTCCAACCAAAAAGGCAAACGAAAAGTACTTTCTCTTGTAGTGACACCTACACGCGAATTGGCCATACAGATAGGTGAAAATTTCACGGCTTACGCGAAATACACCCAGATAAAAAACACCGTCATTTTTGGTGGGGTTCCACAGCGAACCCAAACGAATGCGCTACGCAGTGGTGTAGAAGTATTGGTAGCTACACCAGGTCGATTGCTTGACCTTATGGACCAAGGTTTTATCTCCCTGCAAGATGTTGAGTATTTTGTATTGGACGAGGCCGATCGAATGCTGGACATGGGCTTTATACATGATATAAAGAAGATTATCGCCAAGCTTCCTAAAAAGCGGCAATCACTCTTCTTTTCAGCAACAATGCCTAAGAACATTGTATCGCTATCTCAGCAAATATTAGTGAATCCGCGTAAGGTTGAGGTAAGCCCTGTTTCTTCTACGGCTGAAACTATCCAGCAGTACTTATACAAGACCAATAAGAATACAAAGGGGCAACTGCTCTTACACATTCTTAGGAATCAAGATATTGAACAAGTTCTGTTATTCTCTAGAACCAAGCACGGAGCGGATCGAATTGTAAGGGATTTACGAAAAAAGAGTATCGAAAGTGCGGCGATTCACGGCGATAGAAGCCAAAATCAACGTCAAAAAGCGCTGAAAGATTTTAAGGATGGAAGAGTTAGAGTGCTCGTGGCCACGGATATCGCAGCGCGAGGCATCGATATTGACAAGCTCCGCTATGTGATCAATTACGACATTCCAAACGAGGCTGAAACCTATGTGCACCGTATCGGACGTTGTGGACGGGCAGGTGAAGAAGGTATATCCATTTCCATGTGCGAACCGGAAGAGAACACTGATGTCGCCGCAATTGAAAAGCTAATCAAGCAAAAAATTGAAGTAATCACGGAAAACCCATTTCCACAGACGGACCGGGCAATGAATGCCGACGAGAAAAAAGCATTCGAGAAAGAAAAGCAGAGAAAGAAGCAAGAGTTTTTCGCGAATCGCAAAAAGAAGGAAGGGTCGAGTAAACCTGGATTCCGAAGAGGCCGACGCTAACATTCTCAGCTTAAAAAGCGCAAATTCTAACTAACTCCTTCTAATTGAAATAAAGCCTCTGCCCGCTCCACTCCGTTAATTTGGATTGCGATGCGCTGCGGGCCATTGTAATATTTCCGAGTGCTAATTGGCTTTATTGGATGTGCCTTAACTACATGCACGGAATCTCCAGGCCTCAACTTTTTGGCACTGAGCTTAAATACCTTTGGAGCTTGCCTTCCATTGGATTTCATGAAATGGATAACGAAGTCAATGAGGTAATTCGATGCGCTTGTTCCTGTGTTTGTGAGTTTGAATTCAAAGGTGAGTTTGCCGCCATAATTGACGAGGCCGTCGACTTTAAAAGCCTCGACCTTAAGAGGCGCTGCTGGATCAAATCCCTGAAGTTTCAATGCCTCAATATGTCCATCCTTAATTAAGGTTCTACTAGCATGCCCGATAACCCATTGTGTGCCGACGTCATTGACAGAGCTCCAGCGCTGAAGGCACTTCATTACTTGGTCGGGATTGTCCTTGGCAATGTCATTCAGATTATTTGCGACAGACCTGCGCACATACAACTCCGGATCAGACTTCAATTTTTCGAGCAACTCGAAAACGGGCTTGGGATCTTTTTGAAACGCCGGGAGCCGACTCGCCCACGGCAGTCTCGGCCTCGTTCCTTCTGACACCAATCTCCGCACATGTTGGCTCTCATCCATCGCCCATTGATGCAGCATTCGGTTCATCTCCAATGGATACTTTTCAATAAATGGTCGTATGCAAAACTCGGAAGTAAAAACCTTCGTTAAGTCATATATCGCTGAGGTTGAATCATCAAAATATTCCAAACCATAGGCTGCGATGTATTCGGCAAATGGCATAAAATAAAACTCAGGATACTTTCCAATTTTCTGTCTATCGGAATCCGAAAGCGACATTGAGGCTTTTATTATCCTGCACGCATCGACATAATTCTGTGGTAAGAACTCATGTAGCGCTAAGGATATTAACTGAGCACGCTGTTTTAATTCTAAGCTATCCAGATTGGGCTCTATGCGATTAATAAAGTCTTTCTCCCTAAATTCAGGATGAACAATTTTCACGTTTTGCGCCAAGATGGAAACCAGAATTGGCGAAAAGATATTCTTCAGTAAGAGAGTTTCAGACATCGTTTTGTTTACCAGAAATGTATATTCTTTTAACGAAGGTCAAAATCTAAATACACACTTTCTTGACTAAGTTTGTGATCGAATAGCTGCAGAGGTTATTAAACTCAAATGAATATCCAAATTCCAAATACACACACAGCTTTATGTCTCATCCTAATGATGTGCATATTGAATTTGAACTTTGGTGTTTGGGATGCTGAGTTTATTGGAATGGAATTGGAGGAAGAATCAGAATCTAATTGCGAGAAGGAATGCAACGCAGATTACATAGTTTCCATATCGGATCACGATTCTGACAGTGCCGATAGCACGAGCAATTACACTGATTTTAAAAATGCAAATGCTCAAAAGAGCATAGACGGACATTTTGAAATTGACTCGCCTCCTCCGGAGCGCCATGCTTAAATTCATTTCCCTTTTCTTTAAGCAACGGATGGTTTAGATTATCCACAACAAAATTCATATGTCAGTTTATAGTCCTTTTTCTTCTTTTGGTAAAGACTTGCCCGCTGGGTTGGTCGTTTTTCTGGTTGCAGTCCCGCTTTGTTTAGGTATTGCACTAGCCTCCGGGGCTCCTCTCTTTTCTGGAATCATCGCAGGTATGGTCGGTGGTATTATTGTCGGATCATTAAGTGGTTCTAACATAGGCGTCAGCGGTCCTGCTGCTGGACTTGCCGTTATTGTCGCGGATGCAATTCTTCAACTCGGAACAAACGAAGCTGGCGTATTCAGCATGGCAGTTGGCTTTCCCATCTTCTTATCTGCGGTTGTAATTGCGGGTGCGATGCAAATTGCACTGGCGTTTGCACGGGCAGGAATCGTCGGATACTTCTTTCCAAACGCCGTTATTAAAGGTATGCTTAGCGCAATCGGAATCATGATCGTTCTAAAACAAATTCCCCATGCACTTGGACATGATGTTATCGCCGAAGGATTTGATGGTTTTTGGCAATCGGATGGAGAGAACACAATCACTGAGATTTGGGTAGCACTTGGTGATATCAACCCTGCTGCGGTAATCGTAACTCTTGTTTCGATGGCAATTCTGATATTATGGGAGCGCCCATTTATGAAGCGCATCAAGGTTTTCGGGATTATTCAAGGCCCACTAGTTGTCGTGGCATTCGGAATATTCGCCTATAACTTTCTACCACAACTTGGTACATTCAATTTTGCAATGGATGAAATGGTAGGTATCCCAACTGCTACTGAAGCTGGTGGAGTGCTAAACCTATTTACGACCCCAGACTGGAGTATGCTTTGGTCCAAACAGCTCTGGCTATTGGCATTTACTATAGCCATTGTTGCGAGCTTGGAAACGCTCTTATGCGTGGAGGCAACCGACAAACTCGACCCCGATAAAAACGTAACCCCAACAAATAGAGAGCTGCTTGCTCAGGGGGTCGGGAACATGGTTTCTGGGCTTATTGGGGGTCTTCCAGTAACACAAGTTATCGTGCGCAGTTCGGCGAACATTCAATCAGGAGGTAGAACAAAACTATCGGCCATATTCCACGGTTTATTGATTGTTGTGAGTGTGTTTCTGTTACCCGATTTACTGAATATGATTCCCCTCTCAAGTCTCGCGGCTATCCTATTTGTGGTAGGATATAAGCTTGCCAAACCGTCTGTTTTCGTTGAGATGTATAACAAGAACAGAGGACTATTCATAAAGTTCATGGTAACCGTTCTTGCCATAATTTTCACAGACCTTCTCATTGGAATCATGATTGGACTTGGACTTGGAATCTTGATGATTCTATATCGGAACTACGCCCTTCCTTTTAGCTTTTCGGAGAAAATTGAACCAGGGGAACCGATTGAGTTTAAACTCAGCGAAAACGTGACTTTCCTTAATAAGGCAAATATTATGGAGGCCCTCAAAGCTGTCCCAGATCACAGCCAAGTTGTTATTGACGCGACTCAATCACACTACATTCATCCAGACGTGATCGACATCCTGCATGACTTCATGGACCAGGCTGAACGCAGAGACATCACTGTATGCGTGAACGGAAGCTTTGATGATGTGAACGTGAATCACATGGAATATTACCTAAAAAAGGTATCGAAAGATGGAAGCCAAAAAACACCCTACCTCAAACAGGTATTGACACAATAAAAAAAGCCCTGAATCACTTCAGGGCTTTTTTTTAAATCATTTTTTGGACTACAACCATTCCACTTGGCCAGTGGTCAAATGATAGTATGCCGGAGCTACCTTCACTCGACCTTCATTTACCGCGCTTGCAATTATTGAAGAACGGCTTATCAAATCATTCGCTGTTATGGAAGCGTTCTTTTTAACCACGGTGTTTACATCCGCACCTTCATCGCATGCCGCGATGGCTGGTTGTACTTGCGCAAGTAAGTGATTCAAATTGTAGCCATTATCTCCACCTGCCATAGCTGCTGTTACAGCACCGCAACTTTGATGACCAAGCACCACAATCACTTTCGAACCTAAGTTAGCTACTGCGTATTCGATACTGGCTATAGAATCTGTATTTGCAATATTTCCTGCGACCCGCACCGTGAACACCTCACCAAGTCCGGAGTCAAAGGCACGTTCTGGTACAACTCGACTATCAGCACAGCTCAAAATAATGGCGTAGGGCTCTTGACCAGGAACAAGAGAATCTCGTCGAGGCTGATCAACCAACACATTTTCTAATCTATCTTGCTTGAACCTTTTGTTTCCTTCATTCAGGCGATTCATTACTTCATCAATACTCATCATAACTATTGTGTTTTTTGGCTTATTGATCTCAAATATGAGAATGCATTTGCAACTTCCCAAATCTTAAATAAGTCCAGATTTAATTTTGATTGGAAAAAGTGGCCAAATATGCCATCGCTGGTTATTCTATATCTCCAAAATGCATTTTATGATGCAAGGACAGCAGCAACTGAGCCTTGGGTTTGATGTTTCGAAATTCATTCATAGCGCCAAACCGCATTCCAAAATTATCTGTTAGCTGATACCCTATTCCCGCATACAACCAGTTTCTGTCAAAAGGTGCACCTTTGGCGTTGATAAAGAGTTCATTCCAAATTGGGATGTATACCGTACCGGCTTCTATTTTCTCTTTGTTCAAGGGAATATTCACAAACAATGCATATCGGAATCGAAAGGCAAACGGACTTGATTCAACAAACCGCTCTTCAAACCGGTATCGATGATGAATATTTACACGGCCTACCCCGTGACTGAAATCAACATCCTGAAACAAGCGATGCTCCAAGATTGTGTTGTTCGGAGTGCCTTCATCTTGAATAAAGAAAAAGGCATAGCCCATCAAGTAACTGGATTTAGAAGCGGCATGCACGTACTGAATACCCGGACGAATGATAATTTGATCGAGGTCTCCAACCAAATTATGATCACGATGAATAATGTCTCCCTGAAATCGCCACGGTGAATCTGAGAATGAAGTGTTATTGATATACTGCTGCCAATTTCCGAGCACGCTTTGTGCAGAGGCCACGTTGGAAATAAATATGATCAGAAAAATTGCAAGGATTTTCATAGCGGGCAAATCTATACTTACCTGCTTAAATTTTTCAAGCGGCGTCCCTAATCTTTTAAGGAGCCGAATCAACTCATTTTAAACCTTTTTTTGAAATCCGTGTTTAATACTCACGATAATGATAGTAATACTATTATATTCGCGTTTCATACAACGAAATATCATGTCTGTAATTCAAATAAGCGTAAATCAAAAGACTTTCATAAAAGATCCAACATCAAGCGATTTGGGAAGGCGAATAGTTTCTCAAGGAATAGAATCTATGAATACATTAGGGTTTGAGCAGTTCACGTTTCGAAAACTTGGATCTGAGATTGGATCTACTGAAGCATCTATTTATCGCTACTTCGAAAGCAAGCACAAAATGCTCCTATACTTCATTTCTTGGTATTGGAATTGGACCGACTATAGGTTATCACTTGCTCTTACCAATGTTGAATCGGCAGATGATCGATTAAAAAGAGCCATCCATTTACTCACTGCTGAAACAAAGGAAGACGGAAACTTTCTGCACGTAAATGAAACAAAGCTCCAGCGTATTGTTATCGAGGAGTCTTCAAAAGCTTACCACCAAAAATTCGTGGATGAAATCAATAAGGAAGGTGTCTTTTCCGATTATAAAAGAATTGTTGAAACCATCGCTGATATCATCCTGGAAATTAACCCAACTTACAAGTATCCGCACATGCTTATCTCAACAGTTATTGAAGGTACACATCACGAACGGTTCTTCGCGGATCACCTTCCACGCTTAACTGACTCCCTCAAAGGGGAAGACTCCATAGAGTGCTTTTTCCAACAACTGGTTCACGACACAATTCAAAAATAAAAATGCAAACAACTCTCCTTCCCATTCAGCGGTTCTGGAAACTACTTCAGCCAGATCAGCGTGAGATTCGAAACGTGTATGTCTACGCCATCTTCAATGGCCTTATTAACCTTAGTCTTCCATTAGGAGTTCAGGCCATCGTCAACCTCATTCAAGGAGGCGCAATCAATACCTCTTGGATTGTTTTGGTTGTAATCGTAGTTATTGGGGTTGGGGTTTCTGGCGCACTACAAATATTCCAGTTGCGCATTGTCGAAGACTTACAGCAAAAAATATTCACCCGCGCTGCATTCGAATTTGCCTATAGAATCCCCAGAATTAAACTGGAAAAACTCTACCAGCAATACGCGCCGGAGTTGATGAACCGCTTCTTTGATATTACATCTGTGCAGAAGGGCCTTTCAAAAATCCTAATTGACTTCTCGGCAGCCGTGCTTCAAATCACCTTTGGATTGATTCTTCTTTCACTCTACCATCCGTTTTTCATCCTATTTAGCCTAGTCCTAATCCTCTTCGTATTCGCGGCATTCCGGCTTACGGCATCCAAGGGCCTAGTGAAAAGCCTCGATGAATCTAAATACAAATACAAGGTTGTGTATTGGCTTGAAGAGCTCGCACGTACTTCAAACACATTTAAACTGGCTGGCAACTCGCGCCTTCCGATGGATCGCACAAACAGCGCTGTGAGTAAATACATTGACAGCCGCGAAAGTCACTTCAAGATATTGCTACGCCAATATTCTTTCATGGTCATCTTCAAAGTTTTCATCGTAGCTGGGCTACTCGCAATAGGTGGTGTTTTGGTCATGGAACAACTCATGAACCTTGGTCAGTTTGTTGCGGCCGAAATCATTATTCTTCTCATTATAGCCTCCGTCGAAAAACTGGTGCTGAGTATTGAGACCATTTATGATGTGTTGACTGGAATCGAAAAAATTGGTCGAGTAACTGACCTTGAACTCGAAGCTGAAGATGGCATTGATCTGAGCGTTGAGTGCCAACAGAGGCCAGTTAGCGTTGAAATGTTGGAGGTAACGTTCACCTACCCTGGCGCCATCGCACCTTCGCTGAAAGATTTAAATATTAAGATAGAATCAGGTACTCGCGCTGTGATTACCGGAGCCAACGGATCAGGTAAAAGCACGCTACTCCAAATCATCGCTGGATTGTATGACATAGAAACCGGAACAATTCTCTATCAAGGTTTACCAAAAAGTGGGCTCTCCACAACATCCATTCGAGCAATTCAGGGGGATTCGCTGTCTCAGGAGCAACTATTTGAAGGTTCACTTCGTGAAAACTTAACCTTAGGAGACAAATCCATCAATACTGATCGATTGAAATCAGTGTTGACGGATTTAGGAATTTGGGAATTCGTGTCTCAGCAGCCAAAAGGCATTGATTTTCATGTAGAACCAAAGGGATCCAATTTACCAAAGAGTATGGTTCAAACCATGCTTTTAGCGCGCAGCGTCATGTGTTCCCCAAAGCTATTGCTGATCGAGGATTCATTCGAAGTTCTCGACCCTAGGCACCGCAAACAGGTCATTGATTATATCACAGATAAGCAACACCCTTGGACATTGATTTGCGCATCAACCGATCCATATCTTGCTAGTAAGTGCGATCAGGTAGCATTACTTGAGCGGGGTTCTATTGCACAGATTGGCAGCTATTCACAACTCAAGAAAATCATTTCAGAAATCTAAACAACATGCTTAACATTTCGAACAATAGAGTGAGCGAACAAATTCGCAGTTACGAGCCCGAGGTGCTTAATCGCGTTGAAAGCCGAGCGTCAAACAAGGTTTTCAGAAGACTTCTGGGGGGACTCTTTTTCTTCATTTTGATTATGCTATTTGTGCCATGGACACAAAACATACGGTCAGGTGGCGATGTTACCACTATGCGACCAGACCAACGACCTCAAACCATTCATTCGATCATTGGTGGTCGAATTGAAAAGTGGCACGTAAAAGAAGGCGATTTCGTTACCAAAGGAGACACTATATTATTCATATCAGAGGTTAAGGACGACTATTTCGACCCTCAACTTTTAGAAAGAACGCAGGCCCAACTAAAATCTAAAGAGCTATCAGTTGGTTCTTACATGGAAAAAGTAAAGGCCCTAGACAATCAAATTGATGCGCTCAGCGAAACTGGGAAACTTAAACTTGAGCAAACATTGAACAAGCTTAAGCAGGCTGAGCTGAAGATTCAAAGCGATAGCACAAATTATGAGGCCGCTCAAACCAATTACGAAATAGCGAAAGAACAGCTACGCCGCATGCAGCAGTTGTATGAAAAGGGATTAAAGTCTTTAACGGATTTGGAATCGCGCAAACTTGCGGTCCAAAAAACCCAGGCAGCAGTGATCGGTGCTGAAAACCAATTACTCACTTCTAGAAACGAATTGATCAACGCCGCTGTAGAGATTCAATCTATTAAAGCCAAGTATCGCGATGATATAAGCAAGGCCGAATCAGACAAGTACACTGCCATGTCAAACATGTATGACGCGGAAGCAGTGGTAACAAAGCTGCAAAACCAATACATGAATTACTCTATTCGAACAGGCATGTATTACATTACCGCACCACAATCTGGCTATGTCACCAAAGCAATTCAATCGGGACTAGGTGAATCTATAAAAGAAGGAGAGCCAATTGTGAGTATTATGCCTTCAGTCTATGACCTCGCCGTTGCCCTCTATGTGCGACCTATAGATCTGCCATTGGTTCAAAAGGGGCAACATGTTCGAATTCAATTTGATGGCTGGCCAGCAATCGTTTTCTCCGGTTGGCCAAACACCAGCTATGGAACATACGGCGGTGAGGTCTTTGCTATTGATAATTTCATTTCAGACAATGGGCTTTATCGTGTTCTAGTTTCCCCTGACCCGAATGACCATGAGTGGCCGACTGCTCTGCGTGTTGGCGCTGGAACCAAAAACTTCATGTTGATGAAAGACGTTCCGATTTGGTATGAGCTATGGCGCCAGATCAATGGTTTCCCACCAGATTACTATAACAACACTCCAGCCAAAAAGAAATAAGCATGAATCGATTCATACTGTTATTTACGCTCTTGTTTTTCACCTTGAGTGTTGAGGCCCAAGACATACTCTCGGCAGAGCTTTTCATGCGTCAAGTGGCGCTGCATCATCCGCTCGCAAAACAGGCCGATCTTCAAATTAATCGAGGCGATGCGCTCGTATTGAAAGCGCGGGGCGGATTTGACCCTAAAGTTGGAGGTGATTTACGACAAAAGTACTTTGATGGCGATTCCTATTACTCCATGCTAAATGCGGGTCTAAAGGTCCCGACGTGGTTTGGCATCCAGTTGGAAGGCGGTTACGATCAAACAGGTGGTCAAAACTTGAATCCAGAATTCAAAACTCCTGAAGATGGCTTAATCTATGCCGGTCTCTCAATGGCGCTTGGAAAGGGATTATTTATGGACGAGCGTAGGGCTGCTCTAAGACAGGCGCAAATTCACTTGGAAAGTTCAAAAGTCAAGAGACAGCTTCTTCTAAACCAACTGGTATTGGAAGCCGCCGAGGCCTATTGGAAATGGTTCAAAGCTTATAATTCAATGCTCGTATACGAGGAGGGGTTCGCCTTAGCCGACCAGCGATTCAATGCAGTTAGAGGTGGCGCCGAATTAGGAGACAGACCATATATCGATACGCTAGAGGCCGGCATTCAACTGCAAAACCGGAATCTAATGCTCCAAGAGTCTAGGATGAACTTTAAAAATGCGTCGGCATATTTAGAAGTGTTTCTTTGGGAAGACGGTATTATTCCACTGGAATTAGCGGCGACAACCATTCCTCCAACCATGGACAACACGGAGTCATCAGATGTAGAATTTCGACTCCTCAATGCCCTAGACACCATTGGCACAAACCATCCTAAACTGCTTGAATATAGATTTATGGTAGAAGGATTGGAAGTGGAACAACGATGGAAAAACGAGCAGTTAAAACCAACGGTGAACTTGAAATACAATGCGTTGTCAACTCCAGTAAATGGTGATGTTTTTAGCACATATTCACCTTCAAACTACAACTGGGGTCTTGAAGTGAGCATGCCGCTCTTACTCCGAAAAGAACGCGGAAACTTTCGTCTAAATAATTTGAAAATCCAGGAAGCAAATTATGAGATAGCTTCCATGGAACAGGCTATCCGATCAAAGGCTGAAATGGCGATAAATGAATGGAGCACATCGTTCTCACAAGTAAACCTTTACCGAAGAACCGTCCTTGACTATGGCAAGCTACTCGATGGTGAGCGCCAGCTTTTTAATGGAGGAGAAAGCTCCTTATTTATGGTGAATTCGCGTGAAATGAACTACATGAAAGCCAAACTCAAACTGGTCGACCTTTTGGTCACGAATCACATGGCAGCCGTGCAGGCAGACTTCTCATTTGGTTCAATGGGAACGATCGTTCAATAACCATCCTACTCGTACTTGCTGAATATATCTTCCTGTCGTGCCGCCCATAAACACGCCCGTTGATTGCCTGATTTTAGCGCATCATTTGCCCAGGTATTGCAGGTAAAGAAGAGATTATAGGTTCCTATGCCTTCGTAAAACGCATCGTATTGTTCGTAGGATGCACCGCCGATTAGGATTGGCCCATTCGTCTCGGCCATTCGGAAACTCGATTTCACATATTCGATCATTTTCAAAAAATCCTGCTTTGAAACCTGCATTCGCCTGCAGCGATCGCCCTCTTTCAACTCCTTGTGATAGGTCACATGCATAGCAGAGGAGCCAAGCCAAAATGCGGCTTTAAAGGCCGTGCTAAATTTGAGATCAGCCCAGGTTGGCGTATCCAAGTAAAAGCCTTTATCACCCCAACCAAAAGCCGCATAGCGCACATCTGGGTCTTGGGATTTGGTGTCGGATGGATCAATAAAGGGACGCCAATCATAGAATCGTGAGTTGATAGGCATCACAATATCGGTGTGCACGCCATTGGTTAAAATATAGACATCAACCATCTCGGAATCTGATTCCACATGCGTCCTATTCACTGGAATCTTTGGAACGACGAATACAAAAGTCACGTATAAGGCAACAAATACTAAAACACCTAAAATCATTTTCCAGACGACTTTTATTGCTTTTAAAAAGAGTGGTTGCATAGGATTGAACGAGCAAAAGATAAGTGTATTGTCAAACATGTTTGACCTAGATTAAATGTACCTACATTTAATCTCTAAATCAAGCATACCATGAAAATCGCTGCACGCATTGCTAACTAAGTATTGGCAATACCATTTCTAGTATTAGGATTTAACCACTTTTTGAATTTTATACCGATGCCTACAATGGAAGGTGATGCAATGGCGTTTATGACATTGCTCTCTGATAGCGGATATATGGCCGTAATCAAAGTACTTGAGGTGGTGATTGCAATTATGCTATTGGCACAATTCAAGAAGGAGTTGGCCTACATACTTGTTGCTCCAATCATCGTAAACATCATGCTTTTTGATTTCTTCATAATGGGTATGCCAGGAATGGGAGTTGTGCTTTTTGCGATCGATGCATTCTTGATCTACGCGCACAGAGACAAGTACATGTCTATCATTTCATAACTCTAAATCGGATCTAAGAATGGCGTATTCATTCAGATCGAGATAGATTCCATTCTTGAATATCGCTTTTTTGAAAAATCCTTCCTTTCGAAAACCGCATTTTTCCAAGACCCTTTGTGAGTCTATGTTTGGACCATAAGGTCGCGCAAATATTCGGTTAACGTCCCAATGCTCGAATCCATATACTATCATTTGCTGCACGGCTCTGGTTATGATCCCATTGCTCCAAAACGGTTCAGCGAGCCAGTAGCCTAACTCAAAACTCTTTGATAGCACATCGGTTTGAGCGTGCAATCCAATGGCGCCTGATAGCTTACCGTCAATATCAATTGCCATGATATTAGGTGGAGTACCCTGAGTAGCCATATTGATAAATTTTTCGCCCGCCTCTTTGGTATATGGGTGTGGAAACCCATCTGTCATGTTTGAAGCAATCTTGAGGTTGTTTGCATACTCAACAAGTGCGTATAAATCGGTGATCGATATTGGTCGTAGGATAAACTCCACGACACAAATCTAATACAGACTAGCGTTTCCTCCTTCTCCACCAAATAAAGGCTCCGAGAAGCAATACTATCGGAACGAGCACTTGAAGCCAAGCGGCATAACGCACACTTTTGTTGAGAATATCGCCGTGCGTTTCATTGTCAATTTCAAGGCCGCTGTATTTCCCGACATGACTCAACAGATCAATAGCTACATCTTCATCGGGAACGGTTTGATGACACGACATACATACGCCTCTTCGATCAAGCTTTCCTAACTCTTCAGCATTCAATGGTCGAGATCCGGAAAAATGATGCCCAACTGTCTGTAGCTGTTTTAAACTATCGTCAATAATCCTACTCCAATCATTCTTGAGATTTGGAATGGCATTAAACTGCGTATCGACTTGCTTCGCAATCGGGTTTCCGTCGACGTCCAGTAAATCCATGACGAAGTTGGAATCTGGTCGATTAAAGACTTTGCCACTTTCAATACCAAATCCCATCGCTTTTGGATTGGTATGGCAGCTCTCACAACTTCTAGATTCAAATTGATTGGTATGCGGTTGCAACGGCGACATATCAATGGCATTTTGCCCCTCGGCGCCTGCCCCTTCTACATGCGGGATTTTGAAAATATGGTTGAGCAGCTTCGTCTTACCGTTCTCATCAATGACAGTCACCGTGGTTTGGCAACCTGGAATGGCAGGTGAAATTCGATGATCTCCATTTACAACCAATGGTGGATCTTCAAATCGCAAATAGCTTCGCTCCTCCTCTACTTTCCCGCTAATGATATAGTCCTTAATCTTAGCCAATTCCATATCTGAAACAGCGTCTGGCGTTTGGCCGTTGACATTGGCATTCTTTGCCATCTCTACCCAATCTGGTTTTAATTCAGGTTTGGAGTAATCAATCTTGATATGGCAGCCATAGCACTGCGGCGCCCATGTTGTGTGGCACGCATAACATTCCAATTTATCGATGTGTGAGGAAACCTGCGTCATGGCAACCTTGCCTTCTGGACTGAGCCTATCTTCTTCTGTCAGCTTCTTCAACGGCGTCAATCGAATGTTTTTTCCACCCGCGGAATAAAGTGTGATCTCATCCCCATTCTTTACTACATGTGGCATCGGATTTCCACGGCTCGATATGAGATATCCATCACGTCCACAATCTTCCGACCCTTTTTTGAGGTAATCCGGAATGGTTTCACTCACCCCTCTTGGTGCCCCTGTTTTTGGAGCTTCGCCAGCAATCTCATCGCCATATCCAATTGGAAGTTCCCATGGAAAGGCCGTCGGTGTTCCATGACAATCTTGGCATTCTATTTCCACCGCTCCTTGAATGGCTCCGCTTAAATCACCGAGGCTATGAATATCACCTGAGGTATGGCAATCTTGACAAACCATGCCTTTGGTGAGGTGAACATCTGGTTGCAGGTGCATGTAGTTCTTCTTGTGAATCTTTTCCTGATCGCCCCCATCGCTCATGAAAGGCGAAGTATAGGACGTCTCCATTAATCCTTCGTATGAAACGCCAATGCGGCGTCCACGGTTATGACAGGCCGTACATGTTTTGGTAGGCACTCCCGAGTATTCTTTTCCATGCACTGTAACCTTGGCGTCTCGCGTGCCCTGAATCGCATGCACCAACATATGCCCGGGCTCTTTTAGGTCGATGGTTTTATCATCGCCTTCATACAATCCTCGATTCGAATACGGGATATGACAAGATCCACAACCTGTTCCGCGGAAATCACCTTTTGCCTGATGTCCTTTCACTCCCGTATGACAACGCTGGCATTCGGTTCGCAAATAGGTATACACCGCTCTTTCTGGATGCGCTTCAATCTCCTCTGGAGTCGGAGCTTCGGGCAATGCCTTCATCTTACCAGGGAACACTTGAGGCTCTGCTTCCTTAAGCTCAGCCATATACTTTTTATAGGTTTCGGATCCCAGTCGATCATGCACATGCAGTTCTTCCACAGCTACATTTGCAACATTGTGATCATATCCTTGCAATCCGCCGAAGCCCCACGTTGTTCCTTGAATTTTGCCGGCTTCGGTAAACATCAACGAGGTGTATTGCGTGCTTACTTGCTCTTTATGACACATACCGCATGTCTTGTCATTGATCCAAACACTTGCCGGATCGGGGTAGAACGCATCAGGTCCTTTAAGGTTTGAAAGCGACTCAATAGATCCTTTATGTGCCAAAAGCGGATCCTTTGTTTCTGGATTACCTCCATGGCAGACGATGCATTCGTTGTCTTTGAATCCAGACTTTTCGGCAATGGCAAAAATCTCTTGCATCATTCCCGATCGATGATCACGAATCGGCTCCACGCCGGCGTGACATCCAGCGCAACTATTGTTTGCTGCATTAGGAAAAATGAGCGTTGCTGAATCCGGGAATCCGTGATTCAATTCACATTCTCCCTCATCATATACATCAGCAAATTCCTGGCTTTTCTGTTCATTTGGATCCGGAGAGCACATAACTCCAATCCCTATAAGAACAGAGATCAAAGTCAATACATAGATGCGCGAGAAGGGTATACCCATGAATCAAATTTCAGTTGTTCAAACCTAGTTAATAGATAGGAAGCACTTAGATTTCTTTGAGGCTTACCCTGATTCAATCTCCCCGAATTTCCGATAGGAACAATCCATACTTTTGCGCAAGATTAATTACGACAGTGATCTTGAACAGTTCGACCGTTGTATTACTCCAACCAAACAAAAAGCCCAAACATGAAGAGAACCCGCGAAGATTTCGAGCAAAAACTCGAAGAGTTTTTTGAACGACACGACGACACAAAAATGGGATTAGCCCACACCTTATCGCATCGATTTGTAAATCACCAAAATGAGGTGTTTGAACATCTATCAGAATTGTACCACAAGCGAGAAGGATTGGAAGAAGTTTCTGATACAGCCATATTCGACTTTTCGATTGGCGGCGGAGCTGGTTAAGCTTCTTTTATGATGATGTTCCAGGTGTATGCAATCAGCACAGCACCAATGGTGGTTGCGAATATGTAAAGGGCAATTCCTTCGTATTGACCTGAAAAAACCGCAGGTGCAATGGATCTTGCGGGGTTCATAGACGCACCTGTGTATGGTCCAGCGAAATATGCCTCGAGCCCAACTGTAGCGCCAATTGCGATTGCAGCATATGGCTTGAGTGCTTCTATTGTTGAGCTAAAAACAAGGATAACGAGCATCAAAAATGCGGTCAATCCAAACTCGATCCACGCACTCTCCGTTATCCCAGCAACTGGCAGCGTTGCACCCAATGTTTCATTATCCGGAAATACAATCTTTAAGACGATGGAAGCAAGAAATGCACCGAGCAATTGAAATAAGAGATACGGAGCAACAAATTTGGTTTCCATCTTCCTACCTACCCAAAATGCAATAGTCACAGCCGGATTGATGTGCGCACCACTCCACTTACCAAAGGCATAGATCATAGCAGTTACGACTCCTCCAAAGGCAAATGAAATGCCGAGGTGTGTTACGCGTCCTTGTGTATAATCATTCAACACAATGGCACCTGTACCAACTAGCACTAGAAAAAAAGTTCCTAAAAACTCTCCGACATATTGTTTCACTCGCGGATTCAAGGGCACGAAATAAAACGTTTCTATGAATCCGAACATTAAATTCGCCGCAATGATTCGAATATTAAGTTTTGCTCTCCTCATCTTTGGCACTTCACCTGTCCTTTTCGCTCAATCATGGGACTTAAGAAAAGATGAAGACGGAATTAAAGTCTACACTAAGGTGAACGATGGTCATCCGTTTGATTCATTTAAAGCGGAAATGAAAATCAATCTCACGGTGCCGGAAATAACGAAATTCCTAAAGCATATGGATGAGCATCCAGAGGCATTTCCGGATACAAAAGAGATTCGAATCTTAGAGCGCCCAAACGACTCCACCCAGATCCAATACGCGTTGACCGATGCGCCATGGCCTGTGAGCGACCGAGATGGTATATACAAGCTCGTATTTCAGTACAATAAGAAAACCGGTCAATTGGTGACCAAGGCAAAGGCACTGCCCACTTACTTACCAGAAATTGAGGACGTGGTTCGCATTGCTCTATCCGACACGTACTGGATAGCCACACCCATTGATGAGAAATCAATAAAACTAGAATACATCGTTCATGCAGATCCGGGAGGGAACATTCCCGAATGGTTGGCCAATACCGCTGCCGTAGATGTTCCTTTTGACACGTTTATCAATATTCGAAAAGCGCTCGCACCTTGAAATCGTTCGATGTAGCCATAGTTGGAGCTGGGCCCGCAGGTTGTAGCGCGGCCATCTCGTTGCACGGTTCTGATATGAGCGTGGCCTTGATCGATAAATCTGAATTTCCGAGAGACAAAATTTGCGGCGACGCATTGAGCCCAGATGTGGTAAATCAACTCAACATGTTGCCGTTAGAAACGGGTTCAATGTTCGATAAGTTTGAAGAGAAAATCTGGTGCAAGGCTGTGCGATTTGTGTCGCCAAACTTCAGTCATGCTGATGTAAGCCTCAATCAAAGAAACATTACTGGCTACGTTTCGCCAAGAATCGATTTCGATCAATTCATGTTTTCACAAGCCATAAAATCTGAGAGCGTAACGCCGATTCTTGGGTCGGGAATCAAAACCATACAGAAACATTCCGACGGTTTGGTGATTGAACTAGCTAATGGAGAAAGCATTAAAGCCGATGTGGTTCTAGGCGCCGATGGAGCGAATTCTGCCGTGGCCCGAATTTTATCGGAGGACAAAATGGACAAGAATCACCATTGCGCAGGATTACGACAATACTACGAAGGTGTTACTGGATTTTCAGAAGACAATGCGGTTGAATTGCACTTCTACAAGGACCTGTTGCCTGGATATTTCTGGGTCTTTCCTCTTCCTGGAAATAGAGCGAATGTGGGCATCGGAATGTTAAGCTCTTATGTTTCGAAGCACAAACCAAACCTGAAGAAAAAACTAAAGGATATTATCGAAAATCACCCCAACATTAAAGATCGGTTTAAGGATGCGAAGGCACTGGAAGAGGTGAAGGGATTTGGCCTTCCATTGGGTAGCAAGAAGCGCAATCTCAGCGGAGAGCGCTATTTACTGCTGGGTGATGCGGCATCCTTGATCAACCCATTATCGGGTGAAGGCATTGCCAACGCCATCCGAAGTGGGCGCGTAGCGGCCGATTATATCAAAAGCGCAGCAGCCGATTATTCAGCAAAGTCAATGAAGGCATACGATCGAGAAATCTATCGAAGAATGTGGGGCGAATTGCGATTAAACTATTGGATTCAAATTGCGATGCGCAATCCAACTTTGTGCAATTTTATTGTGAAACGTGCCATTGGCAACGCACTTGTTCAGGATCTGGTGATAAGTGGTTTCAGCGCAGAACAGATTCGCGCTCGATTCAAACGCTAATTCAATTTACGGACACTCGATATCAACGTGATCTTCGTCCCAGCAGTTCCATAAATCAGTTTCAAAATAGACAGAGTCCTTTATTCGACCCGCGGTTGTTTCATCGTCGTAATCTATTCCAATTAAGCGATCTGAGAGGGCTCCATATATGTCGTAGTACATTGGATAATCTGGCTTCAATTCATTTTCAAACCCAAAGTGTATGTAGCTACCGACGTTCGGATCATTTGGGGCGACGTTCGTATAAGATATTTCATCCAAGAGGTCATCATCATTTCGCACCCAATTGATTTCCAAATATGGCTTGTCGCTATTCGGATTCTTGAAAAGACTCCAATCACCGCGGGTGTCTTTGGTGTTTGACGTTCCTCTATACCAAAGAAATCTTTCGTAAAATCCATGCTTAGTAACATACATTCTCCATTGTACTTTCTTTTGCTCCACCCAACCGTAAAGAGAAGCAGTATAGTTACCATCAATGTTGCTGAATTCTCGTCTCCAGACCCAGGCATTTTCATTTTTATCCCAAACAGCAGTGGCTGTTCTGACTTCGTTCCATGCTTTAATTGGTAATGCGGTATGTAAAAATAATGCCGTGTTCCAAAGACCAACATTTGCTGCGGCATAGTTGTAATTACTATCTCCTCCTCTTGCACTTGATTGCCCAAATCCACTCATATCCACAATGAAGGAATTTGAAGGAGGAAGGCTGGGTTTGGTGGGTAAAATCGGTTCCTCATCTTCTTTACAAGAAGTGATGGTCAAAATTAGAATCAAGCTGAAAATCGGAAGGCGCAAATAATTCGTCATAACTCAAATTTACAATGCAAAATTTTAAGACCCAATACGTCCTAAATCTGAAAGTGTAAAAACAAGAACTAAGCTTAACGCCTACTCTGACTCAAATGCATGAATAATTGCGGCTACCGTAGCTCTCTTTTTATAATCTACATCGAAGTGTCGATATAAGATTACCCCAGATGCATCAATGACATATGTGGCAGGCACAGGAAGTGCGGCAACCTCTTGACCGTTCGACTCAGCAAGGTTCATCTTTTTACTAGCAACACGTTCCTGATATTTCTCTGTTACCTCAAAAGATCCATCATACATATTCATAATATCACCATTTTGATCGTGCAAAATTGGAATCTGTCCATCCGTCTTATCAGAAACAGCACTTATCCCCTCACTCAGCTGCGGGGTCACGGCATATACGCTGGCTCCGACCTCCTGAATGAATGAAATGCTGTCGGTAACGTTCTGTAAATATCGAACACAATATGGGCACCAAGCTCCACGATAAAAGATAAGAACGACTGGCCCTTTTTTCAGCTCAGAGGCCAATTCAACTGGATTATCAAATTGATCGATCGCAATAAAGTTTGGAGCCTTCGAGCCGACTGTAATTCCCGATGGGGCCGTATCTCCTTTCATCCCAAAGCGCTCAAAACCTTGGGAGAACACCTCACTAGTTCCAACCAAAACCAATATCGCTACGATCAATTGTTTCATATTATACTCGAATTCCAATTACACATATATCATCTATTTGTTCAAGTTCGCCGCGCCATGAGTCTATTGTATTTCCAAGCGTACTTTTCTGCTCATCCAGCGAGGTTCCTTGGATGTTCAATATCAAGTCACGCATTGAAGCCTGTTTGAACTTCTTCCCTCTGTCCCCACCAAACTGGTCAGAATAACCGTCGCTGAATACGTAGATAGTGTCGCCGCTATTCAACTTAATCGTGTGATCTGCAAACGGCCTAGCCGCCTCAAACGATCCAATGGGTTGTTTGTCTGCCTTTATTTCATAGAGCTTTAAGTCGTCCTTTTCGGTGCGCATTGCCAAATCATGATCATGTTTCGAAATCAGCCATAGCGGATTGTGTGCGCCCGCATATGAAACTGTCTTCGCGTTCAGATCCATCGAGCACAAAGCGATGTCCATTCCATCCTTGATGGTGTCGGACGTCTGATCTAGTTGAGATTCAAAGGTTTCCACAACGAGCTCACGGACCTTATTCAATATTTCCGCTGGCCTGATCAATCCGTACTCGCGAACGGCTCGATTTAATGCGTTGTGACAAACAACGCTTACCATAGCTCCAGGTGCGCCATGGCCTGTGCAGTCAGCAGCTGCAAACAACACAAGGTTATCTCGCTTCTCCATCCAGTAAAAATCCCCAGCCACAATGTCCTTTGGCTTGTATAAGACAAACGAATCAGGCAAGTGAGTACTCCAAAATTCCTCCTCTGGCAAAATTGCTTCTTGAATACGTTTGGCGTAGGTGATGGAATCGGTTATCTCTCTATTTTTTTCCTCGAGAACGATCCGTTGCAGTTCTATTTCCTTGTTCTGAAATTCAACTTCAGTTTTTTGAGCGCTGATCAGACGATTATCTTTTTTCTTTTGAACTAATGCAAATCCGATTACAACTACCATCAATAGCGTCAAAATCAATCCTATTGTGAGTCCTAATCTCTTATTTTCCTCGTGTTCCAACTCAATGTCTTGAAATGCTTTTTCAGATTTCAAACTCTCAATCTCAAGCTGCTTTCGTTCCGTTTGAAACTGCGCTTCCATTTTCGCAATCGCCTCCGATTTATTCTCTTCGTTGATCGAGTCTTTAAACGCCGAGTGCCGTTCTAGGGCATTAAACCCTTTCTCATATTGTTTATTCTCAACGTACAAATCGGCCAATAATCTTGTCCAGTTTATCAGATCTGCGCGGACCCAAATCTCCTCTCCGATGGCAACCGCTTCCTCCGCAAGTTTAATAGCCCCCGTAAAATCTTTCTTCGCTCGTTGATGTTCTGCCTTTGCTATTAAGGTCTTCCCGACAAATCGTTTATCGCCAATTTCCTTAAAAATATCGTAAGCCATATCGATTTTACGAATCCCTTCTTCGGACCTTCCAAATGTGCTTAGAACTGCACCTTGGTTCATTAGAATCAGCGCGACTCGATTCACATCTCCAGACTTTTCATACAATTCGATTGCCTTGTCTAATTCCAACAATGCCGAATCTTGTTTTCCGTCTTTAAAGTGGAATTCGGCCCAAAGCGTGTGCACACTTCCCATTCCAAAAGCATTGTTCGTTTTCTGGTAGGTGGCGTATGACTCCTTTATGAGGTCATGGGCCTTTTTTCGCTGTCCATCTTCGGCATAAAACACCGCGATATTATACTTCATGAGTGCCAATTGATCAGGATCGCCGATTCCGGCAACCAAGTCTTGTGCTTTCATCAAGTATTCAAGCTCTTTCTCCTTATCACCTCGATCATGGTGAATGGTGCTTATGTTCACTATGGAGCCATACAAGGCCATGGTATCATTGGCAAGTTTTGCGAGCTCTTCTCCTCTACCATAAGAAGAAAGTGCACTATCATACAATCCAATGTCTGCGTATCTATTCCCAATATTGACATGTTGTCGAGCCACTTTATCGAGCCGACTGATTTGGGTAAACAGTTTAATCCCCTCCAAATGCTCTAGGATACTAATTGGAATATTGCCTTCCGATTCGAATGCTGAACCACGGTAGTGATGACTCAATGCAATGTAATACGAATCGCCTTGATCGATCGCAGCAGCTTTTAGTTTATCCGCCCAAGACAATCCATCTTGCGTTTTGACCGTGGCCTGCGCCAATGCATCAAGAATAGTCAGCTGCTCTTTCCCCTCAGATCGGTCCAGCGCCTTTTTCAAACTATCAATTTGAGAAAAGCCAGGAAAGGCGAGTATTATCAAAAGTGCCCAGAGCAGCCAATGCTTCATGGGCTATATGTAGAACACAGAATTTATTCCGAAGGAATCGAATCTCATGTTTTTGTGATAGAGCTCTTGCAACCTCGATTCAAACCATTTTAAACGATTATGATCGTAACTTCGTTATTGCAATGATGACTGTATCTAGAACGCTTTTTTTTGTGCTATTCCTAGCAATTTTTGGTTCGCTTGAATCCAAGGCTCAAGTTTTGGAATCAACACCAATTGAGGAAGAGGAAGAACCAAAAAAACCAATCCGAGAACGATTCTATTTCGGAGGAAATCTCGGCGCTCAGTTTGGGGACTATACCTTGATCAATGTTGCTCCACTTGTTGGGTTTAAAATCACCGATCGTTGGTCCATTGGCACCCAGGCGACATATAGTTATGTGAATATCAGGTACTCGAACTATCGATACGAGGATAATATTTATGGTGGTTCGCTGTTTTCTCGATACTTCATATTCGAGAATTTTTTCGCTCATGCCGCAACGGAAACGTTGAACGGAAACTGGGTTGGAACTGGATCACGCTTTAACGTTAACAGCATTTTTGTTGGAGGAGGATACATGTACAGAATTGGCTCTAAGGCTGGATTTGGCATAACGGCCATGTTCAATTTACTTCCATCCGTTTACAGTCCGTATCGAAATCCGATCATCAACGCGGGCTTCACTTTTGGGCTTTAACACCGATCCCAAGTTGGTTCATTAACTTTGACCAATGATTAAGCGCACTACACTTTTTAAAAACTCTGTTATTCTGATGGCATTTTGCTTCGGAATCCAGACCACTCAAGCCCAGGAACCAACCGCATGCGGAACAACACTGGAGAGCATTGAAACGGCATCCATTGATGAATTGGGAAAAGAGTATCGAAGGCTGAAGTCTTACAGCAATCCATATTGCGACACAACCAACAGCGACATGCACAAGCTGATGGAAGAGCTGGCAAAAGAGCTAAATACAAGCAAAGCGAATGCAGATGCCATTGTTGCTCAATTAGGGGAGCCTTATTATAGAGGCCCACTATCGGATTATGAAAATCAAAAAGTGACTGTTGGACGTGGTGGAAAAATGTTAGGAAAAGCATTGCCACCTCAATTCAAAATTCCAGCCGGCGACTATTACGTTGTTTACTTCTGGAGAAACAAGGATTACCTAACATTTGCACTTAAAGGCGGCCAGGCCAGCGAATACAGCTGGTGGGAAAAGGGAAACTATCGTTAGACCTTGAGTTGATCCGCAATGGATCGATCATTCGCAAGGCGAGGAAGCTTGTTTTGTCCTCCCAATTTCCCGATAGACTCCATGTAGATATTGAATGTTCCTCGCGGGGCCTTGACTACCTCCAATCGTTGAAGCACATTGCCCTTGACTAAATCGTCGTAGTATTTATTTTTGGATCGAACGGCGGCATCTAAGTCTGACGCGAACGCCTCACTTAGCTCATCATCTGCTTCAATAAACCATTGATGACGTGGCTTCCCGTTTTCTGGCTTCACAAGCGGTGCAACATGAAATTCTGAAATAGTTAAAGCATGCTTGGCAGCCGTTTCTGCGATAGCTGACTCTACTTCTTGGGCTATTACATGCTCCCCAAAGGCAGAAATAAAGTGCGCAATTCTTCCAGACACCACAATTCGATATGGCGACACAGATGTGAATTGAACCAGGTCGCCGATGACATATCCCCAAAGGCCACTTGCCGTGTTCAATACAATGGCGTAATTCACCCCCATCTTCACCTGACCCAAGGTCAGTCGACTCGGATTCTCATTGTGCAGCTCGTCCGCAGGTATAAATTCATAGAAAATACCCCCCTCTAGGTTCAACAGCATGCCCTCCACGTCTTGATCATCCTGAAACGCTATGAAACCCTCACTAGCGGGATAGGTTTCAATGCTGTCAATTTCGCCGCCAATAAGATTGTTAAACACAGATCTGTACGGATCAAAGTTTACTCCTCCATGCGCGAATACACTGAGGTTTGGAAAGACCTCACGAATCGTTTTCTTTCCTGTTTTGGCGAGTAATTTTTCAAAGTACATCTGAACCCAAGGCGGAATCCCGCTCACCAATCGAAGATCTTGGTCTTTTGTCTCTTCTACGATGGCATCAATTTTTGCTTCCCATTCTGAGATGCAGTTTGTTTCCCAACTGGGCAAGCGATTTTTCTGAAGGTAATTTGGCACATGATGGGCCACAATTCCAGACAATCTCCCTGTTTCAATTCCATTGTTCTTTTCTGTGACCGGTGAACCTTGAAGAAATATCATTTTGCCGTCTACAAAGGACTTGTTCCCGCTTTGATACATATAGGCCAAGAGTGCATTTCGCGCAGCTTGAACCTGCGCCTTAATGCCTTCTTCTGTCATTGGGATATACTTTGAACCCGAGGTGGTGCCAGAGGTAGTACAGAAGTATTTTGGCAACCCAGGATAAAGAACATCTCGTTCGCCGCTGCGCACGCGTTCTACATAAGGCTTTAGATCTTCGTATGTGGCTAGTGGCACCGCCGCTGCCCAATCCGACATTGTTAGTTGGTTTGGGAGCTTGAGGTCGCGCCCATATTGGGTGACTTTGAGCTTAGTCGACAGCGTGTCGAAAGTCCGTTGTTGCACACGAATGGGGTCACTTGCCCACTTTTTCATGCGTCGAACATCTCGTTTGGCCAATAAGACCGCCGCTGTAGATTTCAAACTCACGCGGCGAATGTAATCCGATAATTACATCACGCCAATATTGGTTCGGAAGAGTTTTACGGCAATCGCCAACAGAATAATTCCGAATACTTTCCGAATCACCGCAATACCTGTTTGACCGAGGATCTTCTCTATCTGTTTTGTTGTTTTTAGCACGGCATACACGACGAGCACATTGACACAAATGGCAACAATGATATTTTGCACTTCATACTCTGCTCGAAGCGAGATTAATGAAGTCATCGTTCCCGCACCAGCAACCAATGGAAAAGCGAGTGGTACAATGGATGCACTCGTTGGCATTTCATCTCGGTAGAGCCGAATTCCTAAAATCAACTCAAGGGATAGAAAAAATAGAATAAATGAACCTGCGATGGCGAAGGAGTTTATGTCGATTCCGATGATGCCTAAAATCTCCTCCCCAACGTAGAGAAATGCCACCATAATTAGCAGAGACACAATGCTCGCTCTTCCGCTGTGGAGGTGACCTACCTTCTGTCTAAGCTGAATAATTATTGGAATAGAACCAATAATATCAATGACTGCAAAAAGCACCATTGTTGCCGTACTAATCTCCTTAAAATCGAACATAATTTCTACCCCTTTTTTTTGAGGCCGCGAAAGTACTTCTAGTTACGTTGATTTCATACCGATGTCATGTAATTATTTACTTGCCGAAAAGAGTGCATTGTTGGGAGGGTACTGAATCAGAAAATTGCCCGAAGGCTCCTGAGTTAATCAGCGCTGGCCTGTCCTCGATCCATAATTTTCTCAATCTCCGAAATCTTTTTCGGCGCTCCGCTGGATAGAAGTTTTGCAGCCCCTGCGGTGATAAGGATATCATCCTCTATTCGCACGTAAATATCCCACCACTTTGGATCGCAGGGCGACCCGTGTGGAATATATATTCCTGGCTCAATGGTGATGACCTCACCTGGTTGAAGTGAACTATAAATGCCTGAATCGTGCACATCAAGTCCTAGATAATGACTTGTACCATGAATGAAGTAGTCCCCAATTTCTGACCACTGTGTAATGATCCCATTTTTGATCAATCCTTTCCCGATGGTTCGGAATGCCTCTTCGTGTGGCGTCCAAAACTTGTATCCCGGTGTAGCGTATCTTATGGCCACGGACTGTGCATCCAAAACAATCTGGTAGATAATGGCCTGTTCTGCGCTGAATGTGCCATCAATAGGAATTGTTCTGGTTACATCTGCGGCATACCCTTCGTATTCTGCTCCAATGTCTATAACGACTAAATCACCGGGAATGAGCAACGACTCGTTTGAGGTATAGTGCATAATCCCTCCATTGCTTCCACCAGCAACGATGGAAGGAAAGGCTGCTCCACTGGCGCCGTTTGATCGAAACGTATATTCAATGAGCGCTTCAACTTGATATTCGGTCATCCCAGGCACTATTGATCGCATGGCATTTTTTTGAGCTTCACACGTAATGTCGATTGCCTGCTGCAACATTGCGATCTCTTCCGCAGACTTATGTTGCCGCAAAAATCCAAACAGGTCTTCAGCAGCATTTACTTTTATCTGAACACCGGCGCGTTCTGCTTTTGCTTTAAGGTGCTTATCCATGCTCATCAGATCGCCGGGGTGTTCCTTGTCGTCCCGTTCGATCCACTGGTTGGCGTTGCTGTATACGAAATCAAAGTCTTTGAAAGGAATGGGCATCGATATAAAGTCGATGTTAGACATGACATTGGCAGCGCCACTTACCTCTTTTGCCTCAGCAAGCCCCAGCATTCTCCCCGTCCATCGTTCCTTCTTAACGTTCTTAGATTCGACGAACAAAATTTCATTTAGCCATTCGCCGTCAATTTCAACTGAATCCTTAAACAAAAGGAGCATTGAGTTCGGTTCTTCAATTCCAGTGAAATAATAGAAGTCAGGATCTTGATGATACCTATAGTCGATATCGTTTGATCGCGTTTTTTGTGGAGCGGAGAGTAATACCACCACGACACTATCGCCCATGGTATCTCGCAGCCTATTCCTGTTTCGAACGAAAAAATCTGCCGACAGCTCTTCATCAATCACAGGAAGGTTTGCGAACTTGAGCGGACTGTTTTCTTGGGCTTGAAAATCCATAATTCCAAGACCTAAAAAAACGCATACAAGAAGTGCTTGATGGGTATACCGTGCCATGGTACAAAACAACAGGGAAGAAGCGTCGTATTTCGTGGCCAAACGCGCAGTTACTAACCCCTTAAAGTGAACAGCAACAAAAAAGGCCATCAACTCGATAATATCGAGCGGATGGCCTTTTCTTTTAGGTTTAACAACCTACATAAATCCTTTTTCCTTGGCGGTTTTAATACACGCAGAAATTCCGTTTTTGTTGATGTTTCGAATAGCGGCTGCGCTTACTCGAAGTTCAATCCATTTATCTTCTTCTGGAATGAAGAATCGCTTTTTCTGCAAGTTCACATTAAATCTACGCTTTGACTTAGCGTTTGAGTGTGAAACGTTGTTTCCTGATTGTGCTATCTTACCTGTTAACTGACAAATTCTCATGACGTGCTTTTTAACCGTTCAAAACGGGCTGCAAATATAGATCATTATTATTTTAAATAAAGCGATTCGAGCTCACTAATTTTTACACTCTTAATAATCTCCTTTCTAAGCAGCTGAAGTGCTTGTAATGCTGTCTTTCGAATGTTGCGTTCGCGCTTGTCTCCCATGCTAAATTTTAAAGCAAATGTTTCGGTTGGCGTGGCCACCCCAATCCACACTGTTCCAACAGGTTTGTCCGGAGTACCGCCACCCGGGCCGGCAATGCCAGTGGACGAAATCGCGAAGTCAGTTTTATATAAATCACGCACGCCCGCAGCCATTTGCTTGGCAACCTCCTCACTGACGGCTCCAACATCATTTAAATCAGCCTGGCTCACGTCCAACGCTCTGGTTTTAGCTTCATAGCTATAGGTAACAGCTGACCCCATAAAATAGGAGCTACTGCCAGAAATTGAAGTTATCAAATGCGATATATATCCGCCCGTGCAGCTCTCTGCTATGGCCAATGTATATCCGTATCTCGTTAAAAGTTTACCCACAACAGACTCTAACGTTTCGCGCTGGAACCCAAACGCATAATCTTTAATGAGTGGCAACAAGGCCTCAACCCTGTCGTGAATGATTTCTTGACCTTTCCCGCCCGACTCATCATTTATAGAAAGCCTCAATCGAACCGCACCCGGCGACGGCAAATATGCCAGCTTCACATTGTCTATTGCGAGCCCATCTTCCCACTCATTGATTATCTCCATTAAGGAGCTTTCGCCGATGCCTTGGGTGAGAATGGTTCTATGAATGATGTTTTGGAGCTTTAGTTTCTTCTTTATTTCCGGGACCGCCGCGTCTGAGAAAATGTGTTTCATCTCGAATGGCACCCCTGGCATGCTAATGAATACGCACCCATTTTTCTCGAACCACATTCCAGGGGCAGACCCAAGTGAATTGGTTAACACCTCGCACTTTTCGGGGACTCTGGCTTGATTCACATTCACCTCAGGCATGGGAATTCCACGCAACCGAAAGTGCTCCTTCACTCGTTCCAATACTTTTGGATCTACTTTCCAGCCACTATCAAACCAGCGGGCTAAAGCGTCTTTGGTTATATCATCTTTTGTTGGACCCAATCCACCCGTCATAAGAACCAATCGAACATCTTTCGGCACAATATCAAGCGCCCCATGTATGGCACTTCTTGTATCGGCGATGCTGAAAATTGAGTCGATTGAGATCCCGAGACTATTAAGTTCGGTTGCCAGCCACGCTGAATTTGTGTCAACAATTTGACCGATTAAAATTTCATCGCCAATGGTGATTATCTGTGCCTTCATTCGGGGTTAAAACTATCAATTTGATGTAGGTTTGATTCCTGAATTTTTCAACATGAGTCAACCCGAGACAGAATTGATACTTAATGCGGATGGGAGTGTTTATCATTTGCATCTGAAAAATGAACACATCGCCGACACCGTGTTGCTTGTGGGCGACCCGGGGCGTGTGGAACGCATCAGTAGTTTCTTCGATTCCATTGAATTCACCATATCCAATCGTGAGTTTGCCACGCATACTGGGATGTACAATGGAAAACGCGTTACTGCCTTGAGCACAGGTATTGGCACCGATAATTTAGACATCGTAGTGAATGAATTGGACGCGGCGGTGAACATTAATCCTGCGACCAAGGAAACCAATTCATCACTCCGCTCATTAAATCTGATTCGACTCGGAACCTGCGGCGCTCTTCAGGCAGATCTCGATGTGGACAGCGTGGCGATTACGGAGCATAGTATTGGACTAGATGGTGTGCGACATTTCTATGACATCGAACCTTCCAGCGCAGAACGAAAGCTAGAAAATGCATTTCAAGCTCACATGGGGTTTAATGAAAAGATCAATAAGGGATACGCTTCATCAGCTGACCCGCAACTCTTATCAAAATTTGAATCGATAGGAAGTTCTGGAATAACTGTCACAGCAAATGGTTTTTTCGGCCCCCAAGGCAGGGTATTGCGACTACCATTATCTACACCAAACGTAAATGAGAGCCTCACATCCTTTCATCACGAAAGTGGCCGAATCATTAACTATGAGATGGAAAGCTCGGCTCTATACAGCCTTGGAAAGGCACTTGGTCACAGATGCTTGTGTATGTGCGTCATAATTGGCAATCGCTTGGCTGGAAAGTTCAGTAAAGACTACCATCCAGCTATAGATAACTTGATCAAATCGACCTTAAACAACCTATAATCAGCAGGTTAATGCAATTAACAATCAAGGACTCATAAGCTGAGTTTTGGTAAATTTTTCCGGGATTTAATGCCCTTAATTTTGGGCATTAGTGAAAGACGAACAAGACATATCCTCTTTAATTCATTTGTTAGACGATCCCGATGAAGGCATCTATAGCCATATAAGGATTCAGATTTTAGCTTTAGGCGAGGAGATAATTCCAAATCTGGAAAACGCTTGGGAGACAAATATTTTCGGTGTTTTATTTCAAAACCGAATTGAGCAGCTGATACACGACATTCAATTCGAGGCTTTGCTAAAGCACCTTGAAATGTGGAAAAACGCGGGTGCGGCGAGCTTATTAGATGGGGTCATACTTATTGATCGATTTCAATATCCCGACTTCGATCAGGAGCAAATGCTCAAGACACTCGAACAAATTCAGCAGGATATCTGGCTTGAGCTCAATGCCAACCTTACCGCATTTGAGCAGGTCAAGGTCATGAATCACATCTTATATGAGGTGTATGGCTTTAACGGAAACACGAACAACTATCACAATCCGAAGAACTCCTTCCTCAATATTGTATTAGAATCTAAGAAGGGAAACCCGCTCAGTCTTAGCTTGATCTATTCCATCATTGCACAAAATTTAGATCTACCAATTTACGGGGTTAACCTTCCTCGTCATTTTGTTTTGGCCTATTTAGATCGATTTAGTTTGTACAAAACGAACAACATTTACACCGCTGATGTGCTGTTTTACATCAATCCATTTAGCAAAGGAACTGTCTTTAGCGTGAAGGAAATTGATCACTTTCTGGAACAGCTTAAGTTGGAACAAGACCCGAAATACTACCAACCTTGCACAAACGTAGATATCTTAATTCGAGCCCTAAGCAACCTATCTAACAGCTATACAAAGCTTGGTGACACGGCCAAAGTAGAGGAGATTAAAAAGATGATGGGCGTGCTAGAAAAGCCGGCTGACTAATATCATCTAGTCGAACGCAAAACCAGAGCAAGCAAACTGAATTATCTATTCTTTATTGAACTATCTTCGCGGCCAGATGTTCGTTATGTATTACAACTAGACTCATAACGAGCAATTGACGTAAAATAGCCTATGGAAATTCTGATTTTTTTTGTCGCTCACTGGTATCTATCTCTGTTTACTCAGACATTTTTTCACCATCGATATGCAGCCCACCAAATGTTTACAATGAGTAAAGGTTGGGAACGCTTTTTCCAAATTTTGTCTTTGGTGTTTCAAGGCTCAAGCTACTTGAGCGCTTACACGTACGGAATTTTACACCGTCGTCACCACGCATTTGCCGATACAGAACAAGATCCGCACTCTCCAAAGTATGACAAGAACTTGTTTGCCATGATGTGGCGAACAAAGACCATCTATTCTGACATTTTCTATGGTCGAATAGAGATCGAAGACAAGTGGAAAAAGGACCTTCCTGTTTGGGAATCGTTTGAAAAGTTTGCTGACAGCTGGCCAGTTCGAATTTTCTGGGGCGCCTTTTATGTTGTTTTCTATGCCATATTCGCAGAGCATTGGTGGATGTACTTATTATTACCAATTCACTTCGTGATGGGACCTGCACACGGGGCGGTCATCAACTGGTTCGCGCACAAGTATGGATACACCAACTTTAAATTAGAGGACACTTCTAAGAACTTATTACCTGTCGACGTGCTTATGCTAGGTGAAGGATATCACAACAATCATCACAAATTTGGAGGTCGTCCAAACTTTGGAGTAAAATGGCACGAGGTTGATCCAGTCTATATTATGATCTGGATATTTGACAAAGTTGGCATTATCAAGCTAAAGCAGCAGCCAGTAAAGATTCAGCCTTAATCTTCCTTGCAGTTTTCTAACTGCGCACGTATCTCAGTAATTCCTGAGTGGCTTTCTTGATGATTGAGGTCTACCATTATGTAATGAACAATATTACTGACCTCGGTTTCCGACAGCTGTTGGTTTCCAGCCATCTCCCCATCATACTTCACACCGTTAACGGTTAGCTCACCTTTTACACCATAGCGGATAATACACGCCAATTGATCGGCATTCTCAAGCACATAATCGGCATTGGCTAAGGGTGGAAACAGCGCCTCCAATCCTTCACCATTGTCCATATGACAACTCAGGCAGTTTGCATTGTACAAAGACTTCCCCTGATTTCGTGGTTTATAGTCGCATCCGCTGCCACCTATGAACACCGAAGCAAGAATCAGAATTGCACCTGCCCTACTTCTCATCTTTGGTATTGTTCAATAAACCTTCAATATCGTCGATGAGCACGTCTACATCCTCCGGATCGGTTCCATCATAAATGCCACGGATCTGTCGATTCTGATCTACCAGTAAAAAGGCGCCACTGTGCGCAAATCCACCAGGAGCTTTACCGTCTTCTTGTGCCGCGATCATATAGTGCTTTGCCATGCTATAGATACTATCTCGGTTTCCTGTCATCAGGTGCCACTTCGATGACTCCACACCCAATTTGGTCGCAAACTCTTTTAGTCGAGCCACCGAATCGCGCTTTGGGTCGATAGAATGGGAGAGTAACAATAGGTTGGGATTATCATAGTATTCCTCATAAACGCGAAGCATTTGCTGCTTCATTTTCGGGCAGATTGTTGGACACGATGTGAAGAAAAAATCACTTACGTAAACCTTGCCCTCGACAGACGCTTCTGTAATTTCAGCTCCATCTTGATCATAGAATAAGAATGGCCGAATTTGCGTGTAAGCCGTATCGGTGATCAGCTTACCATCGGTTATTACATCCGTAACCGCATACGGTCCTAGGACCGGGAGTTCTCTTTTTTCTTGTGTACACGATGCTCCAATAACGAGCAGTAAAATCGCACTAATTGCGCCCTTCCAAAACCTTCTTTCCATCATCAATACTCTTCAACATTAGTTCACGTACTTGTGCAATTCGAACAATTTCATTTTCGTAGTATGAAATAGCGGAATCCGCATCATGCGAAGCCTCGTAGTACACTTCATAGTCTCCCATCCATGCCATCATCGACTCGTGGGCCGAATCCAATATAGTCACCTGCGCAACGAGCATTCCTCGGAAAGCAACAACCGAATCACTGGTATCGCCATCTAAGGTCTTTTTCCAATCTTTTATATCTGTGCTTAGCTCAACGATGTTGCCCATTTTCGGCATCACCTCATCGTGAATCTCAATGCACTCCGTTTTTAGCGCATCTACTTTATCCATTTTCGGATCCGAGCAAGATGACAACACCACCCCGAGCCCAACTATCAACGCGACTAATTTCCAATTCATTCTTCCATCGATTTAATTGCGAGATAGGCCATCAAGCCAGCGCCAGTTTCTAAACATGTTTCATCCACATCAAATGTTGATGTATGCAGGCCGCGCATTTTGCCGTCCGCGCCTTCTTTTGTGCCTAAGCGATAGAACGTACCAGGCATAACTTGTGAGTAGTAGGCGAAGTCTTCTCCTGTCATGCGCATTTCCAAATCAACTACGTTTCCTGGTCCCAGAAAATCAATGGCATGCATTTTCGCATTTTTGGTAAGTACCTCGTCGTTTTTCACAAACGGATAGCCGACTCGAATATCAACTTCGCAGTTTCCTCCCATGGCTTTTGCCGTGTTCTCAGCCAATTCACGAATGAGTTCGTGCGCCTTTAATCTCCATTCTTCATCAAAGGTTCTAAAGGTTCCTGCCACTTCCACATGGTTAGGTATCACATTGGTTGCTCCAAGCGCCTCTACCCTGCCGAAAGAAAGGACAGATGGCATGTTCGGTTGACGCCGGCGACTGATAATTTGCTGCATCGCAACAATGATGTGAGATGATATAAGAACTGGGTCGATATTTCGATCTGGCAATGCGGCGTGCCCGCCTTTGCCTATCACCTTAAGATATATTTCATCTGCCGACGCCATGTATTTTCCGGATCGGAATCCAACTTTTCCAGCTTCAAGTTCTGGGTAAACGTGTTGACCTAGAATAGCTGTCGGGGCTGGATTCTCGAGTGCTCCATCTCGGATCATAAGGCTCGCGCCCCCGGGAAGCTTTTCTTCACCCAATTGAAAAATGAGCTTAATCGTCCCTTTCAATTCAGGAGCCATATTTTTGAGAATAGCTGCGACACCTAAAAGAGAAGTGGTGTGCACATCGTGTCCGCACGCATGCATGACACCAATATTTTTTGAGGCATATTCCGTATCGTTGGTTTCCTGTATGGGCAGGGCATCCATATCAGCGCGAAGTGCGATGACCTTCCCTTCGGCGCCACATTGTATCAATGCAACAACACCCGTTTTCGAAACCACTTCAAATGGAATTCCAAGTTGAGTTAATCGTTGTTGGATAAACTTACTTGTCTCAAACTCTTCGAAAGATAGCTCAGGGTGCCGGTGAAGATGTCTCCTTACCTCAATCATTTCAGGCAGAAGTCGGCTCGCTTCTTCTTTTATTCTTTCAATCAAACCGGTGTCGCTTTTGAGAAGAAGATTAATCGAATCGCCATCACCAGCATCAAGATTCCGAACATACGTTTAAGCATTAACTCACTCAACCCCAGGCTGAGTTTTGATCCGAAATATCCACCGACGACAAAACTCAATGCGATTATTGCGGCAAACTTTATATTCAGCTCCCCTTCCTTGTGATAATTCCAGGCTGCAATCGCAGCGACTGGAATAACCAACACGCCAAGACTGGTTCCTTGGGCGCTGTGCTGCGACATGGCAAGAAAGAAAACCAAGGCGGGAACCATGATCATTCCGCCTCCGATGCCGAACATGCCGCTAAAAGCTCCAGCGGCCAATCCGATACTTGCGAGGATGATTATTTCGTTGATGGTCATTAGAAATCTAAACCAAATGAGAGGTAAGTAATTGGGTCCAAAAATACGCCGTTTTCCACGCCCCATGCATAGTCAAACCGAACGAAGTAACCCCAAATTTTGGTGCGTAGTCCCCATCCCACACCGCCAATAATTGGATCGCTTTGGTTTTTATAAACCACAGTTACAGCTCCATTGGTTACGGTAATATTATTGAAGGCATTCTCATCAGAATATGGATTGGGCCCATTCCATGCCGATCCTACATCAGCGAATCCAATGACTTGGAAGTTTGAGATAAACTCACTTTTGACTGGTTTATCGGTGAAGTAGCGCACTACTGGCCAGCGGAGTTCGCTGTTCAAGACAACAAAATTATTTCCGTTTCGCGCATTCTGAATGAATCCCCGCATGTTGGTAGCAATTGTCTGGAACGCGTAGCCTTGATCGCTTGGAACATTCGTCGTTCGATCAAATCGATCTCGTGAGGAGAGCACGATCCAATTATCGACACTACCCATGTAATAGACCAACTTACGTCCACCGAAGCTCGAACTTCCTGCTAAGCGATTGGCCCAAATGAGGTCTCTATGTATTGGAATATAGTTTCGAGCGTCTAAACCAACTACTGAAAATCCAGAGTTCAGATTAAGCACATCGCGGTAGTGCTCCGCGAAGACTTTTGCACGTGAGCCCGTTCGAATATTGAGTGCTTTAAACAAAGTGTTATCAAAAATGTACTCTCCCTTCACTCCGATAAAATATGAGCTCTTATCTGGAGTACGCAACGACCCACCCTCAACAGCCTCTGTTACCTGACGGTCATATCGACCCGTACCCGTAAACTGAAACGCACCAACTTCGCTTAATGGATATCGCAGAATTACGCGTCCTTGGTACAAATAATTTCGCTGAATAGAATCGATTCGGTTATTGTCAATAAGCGATTGACGCTGCACGATATACTTCTTATCGAGCCGCTTCGATCGATCTTCCAATGAAATAAAGTATTCTGTTCCGCTGCTATTGAATGAGTAACGAAAGCCTCCCTCCAGCTTGTAATCTTCAAAGACATCCAGCATTCCAACCTTTAGAAAAGCGCCCATGCCAGGCATAATATATGGACCACCGTTAAATGGTTGATACAAATCTGTGGCGTAATCAAAATCAAATTGAGTGGTTAGGTCTGTGGCTGCAAAAGACAGTTTGTAATTTCTTAATTCGGGAATTTTAAACCCTGTCTTGGCGGGAAGGTCTGCTGAATCTGGCGACAATTCCGTCTTAAACAACGTATTATCCTCTTGAGCTTCCGTTATACTTTCATCATCGAATTGGTAGTTATCAATGTCTACCAATCCACTTTTGCCAACGCTATCCACTTCAGGCAATTCAAATTTCGGCTCCTCTGCAGTTGTATCAATCGGAAAGACCTCAGCGTCTTCAAAAACCTTATGTCGAATGAGCTTTATCCCGTTGGAGTCTCCTTGATCTGCATTCTGACTCGGCACCACATCTTCATTGAGCAGTGACTGCACAAAATTAGAATTGGCAGGTTCAAAAAATGCAGAAGTCGATGCGCTTTCGGTCTTTAGTACGCGGTACTTTCCATCAAAGCGTATAAGATCAAAGCTGTAGTCATCTCTGTGCTTATAATCTGATTCTATTATGTTGCGCACATAACCAGAGAGCGGCTCCGTTTGGGTGAAGTATCGATAGGTGATAACGGTATCGATAGAAACAATGGAACTATCTAGCCGCCCGATATAACGGTTTCGAATTCCCGATTCCGTGCCCAGATAAACAAAGGAGGTTTCATCTATCATCTGTCCGTGTATCTCGTTGGAATTCGGAGAGTCTGTCAGCCTTAAAGCCTCATTACTTCCATTGATATCAAGTGCAAATAGGTCAAATGATTTGGCCGGAGCGTAGTCAACATATGAATTGGCGAGGTCGACCGTATCGTTGGTTCGGTTAGAAGAAAACATAACCTGCTCGTTCCAAAAAGACGGATACCGATCATCAAATATGTCGTCGGTTAATTGTTTCTGACTGCGTGCCGCTGCACTGTAGAGATAAATATCAGTCTGCCCTTTATTTATGGCCGAGAATAGAATTTGTTTTCCGTCGTCGCTCACATCCATTTCGAGTACCTTTTCTAGACGGAGCACTTCGCTTTTGGATTCAATACCAGTCTTTGGATCTACCTGATACATCCAAATTTGCCCTTTCTGCTCTGTAATGACCATGAAACGACCTGTGGCTTCATTCCAATCAATGATGGGGTAAGATAAGTCGTTGATGCGATCAAGCCTGTGCCCTTGCCTTAGATACCTTTTTCGCTTATCGTCCTCCGTATCATAGACCCAAAATTTGGTCTTACTTAAGTCATTCGAAGCGTAGGATATGTATTTGCCATCATCGCTGACCTTCAAGTCGCTGTAGTCCAGTTTTTTTCGGGTTTTTATGGGTATGAAATCACCAAATTCTTGTGCGCCTTCTGCGTCTTGCTCATATCTAAACTCATAGTATTCCTGTGCATCTTGAAGCAAGGTATTCATGGATATACCCAAGACAAACATGAATCCGCTTTCCACATTTCGGCTAACCCGAGCCATGTACATAATATTGGGAATCACCTTAGAGCCATAGGTCTCGCCGATATAATACCACAGCGACCTTCCGGCTATTTCACTATCAATTCCCTTCAAACGGTTAAAGTTCTTGTATCGACCACTCAACACTATATCGCGTAATCGATCATCCGCTTCAATGCTCCAAGGTTCGGTCGCATACCATGTAAGTCCGTCTATATACCAATCTGGGAAATTTAAGAGCGTAGAATTTTTGATCATTTCACGCCAATTATCTCCAAAGAGCATTTGGGCGATAAGCACTTCGGAAATTCCTTTTCGAATTTGCCGCCGCAGATCGTTTAGGTCGCCATTGAAGTAGAGGAAAATCTTATTTCCGGCAATCTGGGTAGTTCCTCCAATATTAGATTCGTCCGTTTCCGGAATGCCCACATTGCTCTGGCGGAAGTGCTCCATTTTCTCATATATCACGAACTGCAATCGTTCGCTTCTTACAGGATAATCAAAGAATCGTTCGACCTCGCTTATGGTCTGATCGGCTTGCCTTGCCGTAAATACTGCTAGATTTCTACCTTCCTCGTAGAAGAAAACCGTGTAGTCCTTGAACTCATATTTCTTCCACAGAAATTCTTCGTATTGAATCCGATTCTTACCAAACGGATGATGAATTCCATTATAAAATTGGGCATAAAGAGGCATTGTTAAGGTCAACATGAGACCCAGAATAAGCATCCTATTACATTTGCTAAAATTCAAATTTCGTCGCCAATTTACTGCTCTAAAGGTACAGACCGCGCAGTGAATGACGAAACAAATTGAGATACCGTATGGTTCAAATAAAAAAATTTGTGTTCAGCCCCTTCCAGGAGAACACGTATGTCTTGTATAATGAAGATAAAGAAGCGTGGATTATTGACCCTGGATGCTTCTATGAAGAAGAGTCTCAGGCGCTTAAAGAATTCATTCTAGAGGAAGGGCTAACACCAGTTAAATTACTCAATACACATTGCCATCTAGACCACATCTTTGGAAACAACTTTGTGCATCGAGAATACGGCTTGCTTCCCGAGTATCACAAGCTCGATCAACCTATGCTCGACATGGCTCCGAGCCAGGCCAAATTGTATGGCATCGATGGTTTTCAAGACTCACCAAATGCCGAATCGTTTCTAAAGGAAGGCACGACCATTAATCTGGGGCAAGTAGGGTTTGAAGTTCGCTTCGTTCCTGGTCACGCCCCCGGACATGTTGCATTCATAAACCATTCGGAACAAATTGTGATTGGAGGGGACGTCCTCTTCCATCATTCCATTGGTCGAACAGATCTACCGTTTGGCGATTATGACACACTTATCCATTCCATAAAAAGCCAATTTTATACTCTTGCGCCTGAATTTACTGTCTACTCCGGTCACGGACCTGAAACGACAATAGGAGAAGAAATTAACAACAACCCCTTTACCAAATAATAAACATGGGAAACTTAGAAGAGTCAATGGCTATGATCCAAGCCTTCATCGTAGAATAATGGAATCAAACTAATTGGAGCAGTAGCGGCCCTGCTCATCGGACTTTGGATTATCAAGATCCTTGTTGGATTCTTGAAGCGCATGATGATCAAGCGAAACCTTGATGCGAGTTTAATACCTTTTCTAAGTAGCATTATTGGCATAATACTTAAGGCCGCGCTTTTTATAAGTGTAGCGGGAATGATCGGTATTGAAATGACATCGTTTGTTGCGATTCTTGGAGCCGCTGGTCTTGCCGTCGGTTTGGCGTTACAAGGAACGCTTCAAAACTTTGCTGGTGGAGTCATGTTGTTACTCTTCAAACCTTTTAAGGTTGGTGATGTATTGTCAGCTCAAGGATTTACCGGATCGGTTAAGGAGATTCAAATCTTCAACACCATTATGGCTACACCAGACAATAGAATCATAATCATCCCTAACGGAGGATTGGCAAACAGCGCCATGACCAACTTCAGCACAATGGATACACGTAGAGTAGATTTTTCATTTGGAATTGGATACGACGATGATTTTGAAAAAGCAAAAAGCCTTATTCGATCTCTTATTGATGCGGATTCTAGGATTTTAAAGATCCTGAGCCGTTTGTTAGAGTAGGAGAATTGGCGGATAGCTCGGTAAACATTACCACTAGAGTTTGGGTAAATGCGGCCGACTATTGGGCGGTTCATTTCGATTTAATTGAAAATGTGAAGAAGACGTTTGACAAAGAAAAAGTCAGCTTCCCTTACCCACAAATGGACGTACATACTAATCAACTTTAATAAAAAGAAACTATGAAATAGATAACAGATAGCATGACAGCGGCTCAAGACATGGGCCAACGTGGCATGGACTTCCTTATGGAAAAGGGACCAGGCATTATTGGAGCAGTAATAACCCTTGTCATTGGTTTTTGGATCATTGGCCGAATCGTTAAAATGACCGAAAAGGTTATGGTGAGCCGAAACATGGACGCCTCGCTTATTCCTTTCTTAAAGAGTCTTCTGAACATCATTCTTAAGGCAGTGCTTATTATCAGTGCGGCGGGTATGATTGGGATAGAGACCACTTCTTTTATCGCAATACTTGGCGCCGCTGGTTTAGCCGTTGGTTTGGCGCTTCAAGGAACACTACAGAACTTTGCTGGTGGTGTTTTGATCCTAATGTTCAAGCCTTATAAGGTTGGCGACTTGGTAAACACGCAGGGTCACTTGGGAGTGGTGAAGGAGATTCAAATTTTCGTAACCATCCTTTTAACTCCAGAAAACAAGACGGTAATTATTCCAAACGGCGCTATTTCAAATGGCGACATCACAAACTTCACAGTGGAAGGTGTGATCAGAGTAGACATGGTTATGGGCATCAGTTATGACTCGGACATTAAGGCGGCAAGAAAGGCCCTCATGGAAGTTATGGAGGCGCATCCATTGGTTTTGAAAGATCCAGCTCCATTTGTTGGGGTGGTTGAATTAGCCGACAGCGCAGTTAACCTTGCTGTTAGGCCATACGAAGATCCAAACAATTATTGGGATGTTTATTTTGACATTTATGAATCAGGGAAAGAAGCGCTAGACAAGGCGGGCATCACAATTCCATTCCCACAGATCGATGTACATATGGAAAAATAAGCCTATTTATTTGGGCGGATTAAAACATGCGATATCTTCGCACAAAGAATCGACAGCGCACCCAACGGATAGGGGTATTTTTAGGCGTGCGCTGCGACATTCGGCTACGGATTCACTGGTTTTTTGACACTAGCGTAAGCTAATGAGATTTAAATCTTCGGTGGTTTACCATCGATTAAGAAGTCAGCCGAATGACTTTGGGGCGTACTCTTCTGGAAAGTTGATAGGTTTAGAATGGACTAATTGTAAAGCAATTATTCATAAGATTTTCAAGGGATGCGCCCCTTTTTTGTGACCAATAATGAAAACAAAGGCGCTACTTTTTACTTTTTTACTGTGTTCATTTGGGACATTGATGGCTCAGAAACCTGGCGCTGAAAAACGACCTCCAAACCTAAGTGGTTCGGTTTTGGATTTCAACAAGTCACCTGTGCCCTATGCTTCCGTCGCACTCTACACCTCCGATTCTCTTCTCTTAAAGGGAACTACTTCAGACGAATCAGGAAGCTTTTCACTGCGCGCACCAGAAGGCGCATACTTCATCAAGATCAGCTTCCTCTCCTTCGATGATTACACATCCTCTCCTATAAGCATAATCAGAGGGCAACCTGTGCGCCTCGAACCCATAGAGCTGAAACCAAACGCCTCCATGTTGGATGCGGTTGACATCACCGCAGAAAAAAGTCAGATGGAATTGCAATTGGATAAGCGTGTTTTCAACGTTGGCAAAGATCTAAGCAATGCCGGTGGAAATGCCGCAGAAATATTGGCAAACGTGCCTTCGGTGGATGTAGATATTGAGGGGAATGTGAGTCTGCGCGGAAGCGAAAATGTGCGCGTGCTTATTGATGGACGTCCATCGGGCATGACGGCCGGTAGTGCCGACGCGCTTCGAATGCTCCAAGGAAACCTCATTGACAAGATTGAGGTGATTACGAATCCATCAAGCCGATTTGACGCTGAAGGTGAGGTGGGAATCATAAACATCATATTAAAGAAGGAGAAAAAACAGGGATTGAATGGGGCTTTTGAACTGAAGGCCGGATATCCAACAAATGCCGGTGCATCATTCAGTTTAAACTATCGCAAGAATTGGGTAAACCTGTTTGCCAGTAGTGGCATTTCGTATCGTTCCTCTCCCGGCTCGGGATCGGCAATCAATCAATTTCAAAGCCCCGACACATCCTATCAGTTTGAAAGTACGCGGGCGCAGCGTCGAGGTGGCTTAGCGAATGTGAGTCGCGTTGGGGCAGACTTCTTCATCAACGATAACAACACGCTGACCACTGCTCTTATGTTGCGCTATTCTGACGCAAACAACACCGCCGATATTGACTACAACGACCTCGATTCAATGGGTGAAGTCTTCTTCAACACACTGAGATCTGAATCAGAAAATGAGATTGGACTCGATCTTGAGGCGAATGTGACATACAAAAAGACCTTTGAACGTAAGGGCCACGAATGGGTCAGCAATGTGAGCATCAATCAAAACGACGATACCGAAGAATCGAACTTAACACAAACTGAAACCTTCGGAAATATCGAGAGCGAATCCTTTCAGCGATCTAGCAATACAGAAGATCAGCGCCGCTACGAAGTACAGACAGACTATGTACATCCATTTGGGAAGGACGCCAAGTTCGAAGTTGGTGCGAAGGCTTCTCTGCGAGAAATTCAAAACAACTATTCGGTTGAGCTAAAGGACACCGGCGATTGGTATGCCTTGACTGATTTCACCAATCAATTGGTTTATAACGAAAACATCTACGCGGGTTATGCTATGCACAGCAACAAGATTGGTTCGTTTAGCTACCAAGGTGGATTGCGGTTAGAACAATCGGAGATCAAAACCCTGCTTAAGGCTACAAACGAATCCAATCCGAGATCGTATTTAAACTTGTTTCCAAGTGCACATGTCAGCTACGAGTTGAACCCAAAAAACGCCTTGCAAGCAAGTTATAGCAGACGCATTAGTCGCCCAAGATTCAGGGAGCTCATCCCCTTCTTTTCATACACAGACCCACGGAATTTCTATTCTGGAAATCCGGACCTAAATCCAGAGCTCACGGATTCGTATGAAGTTGGTTATCTCCAGAAATTTGAAAAGGGAAGCCTCTTGTCGAGTTTGTATTATAGACACACTAAAGGGCCAACGGAGCGTATCACCGTGACTGACAGCACTGGATTACTGAGAAGGTTTCCGGTAAACCTGAGCACTATGGACGCATACGGTGTAGAGTTTAATCTTCAATACGAAATCACGAAATGGCTGCGTACTTCATTAAGCGCGAATCTCTACCAAGCCTCTACTCAAGGCTCGTACAACGGGCGTCGCTTGTCGAGTGAAACCTTCACGGCCTCGGGTCGAGGCACGGTAATGGTGAAGCTGCCGAAGGCATTTAATTTGCAGGCGGCCGGTCGATATCGCGCACCTCGAATTTCCACACAAGGGAAAACGTTGGCTATGTATACACTGGACCTAGGGCTTTCGAAAGATGTACTGAAAGGCAATGGCACGATCACGGCGAGCGCCAAGGATGTATTTAATAGTCGGAAGCGGAGATGGATCGTGGATACAGAGTATCTGTATTCGGAAAGTGAGTTTCAGTGGCAGGCACGTCAATTCTTGGTGATTTTCACATATCGTCTGAATCAGAAGAAGTCGTCGAATCGCGGTCGCGGCGGGGATATGGAAGGATCAGATTTCGATATATAGCCTATTTCGAAAAAAAAACGCATGTCGTTCATCTTTTGACTTGGAACAGATTTGAATTTCTATACATTTGCCGTCCTTTGAAAAAAGGGAGTAGCAATTTCCGCATCGACTGACTGTTGTCAGTATCACACTTAGGTATGATTGGAAACTTGGTCCGGTAGTTCAGTTGGTTAGAATACCTGCCTGTCACGCAGGGGGTCGCGAGTTCGAGTCTCGTCCGGACCGCCAACACAGAAAGCCTCGCACGCAGTGCGGGGCTTTTTTTATGCCCAATCGCCAAGCTCGCTTGAGCGAAGGAGGCATAAAAAAAGACCGAGGTTGCGAAGCAAGCAAGGCTTTCCAAGTTGCTAGCCACCCCCTTTGAGTCCAGTGAACCGCCACAGGCGGTGAGCTAATCTCGTTGCAATCTATTTACCCAAACGATTTGTGCATGTAAAAGCCCACATTCTGCGAAGCAGAATAAGCTTTCGAACTTGCTAGCTAACCCCTTTTGAGTCCAGTGAACGAAGAGAGCTAATCTCATCTTATACTTTTGAGATTTTTATTCCACGTAAAGGTAAATGAAGCATCCACAAGCCAAGCTCGCTTGAGCGAATGAGGCATAAAAAAAGACCGAGGTTGCGAAGCAAGCAGGGCTTTCCAAGTTGCTAGCCAACCCCTTTTGAGTCCAATGAGCTCGATTTATCGAGCGAGTTAATCTCGAATGAACAATTTAATCGAGATAAAATGAAAATAAGATGCGCACGCGGTGAAACCGCGCGCCAGAAGGGATTCTGCGTGAGGGATGAAAGCGACATCCTCGGCAACGCCGAGATATAGCGGACAGCCCGACCCGACTTGCCTTAGCGAAGCTTCAACGAAGCGAGGAGGGGCACGCCCAAGAAATGACACGTGGATAATGGAACCCATACCGTTCACATATCAATTCTTTCACCTCAACACCATTTTTACTCAAGCCTGAATAGAAACCCGACATTGACACGGAAGAGTCCAGATACTTCATGTCAAACGGGGCGTAACCGAAAAGCCAGACGAGTAGGAACATATACCAAGCAAGATGACAAAAGGAATGATTAAGGTAAGCGTGCTTTACCCAAACGGAGACGGACATACATTCGATCTTAAGTATTACACAGAAACACATATGCCAATGGTTGGAGCACTGATTGGCGACGCGATGAAAGGTGGTGCGATGGAAAGTGGACTAGGCGGACCGGGCAACACACCACCAGCATATTTAATCATGTCGCACATGTACTTTGAAACAGTTGAGGCGTTTGAAGCATCTTTTGGACCAAATGCAGAAAAGATAATGGGTGATATTCCAAACTTCACCAACACGCAACCTGTAGTTCAAATCAGCGAAGTACTGGGATAGGGCACTTTCTTTTTAATCGCTATCGCCTTCCAAACGCAAAAGCATTTGACCCGATTTCGAAAGTCGGTCGATGGTCCGTGCATGACATTTGTCTCAACAAAAAAAGATGAATCATGATACGAAGACTAGCAATACTGACCGTTTTGGGAATTACGGCAATGGGAGCAACAGCTCAAGAATCGGCAAAGAAGTACAAGGAAATTAAACAGCAAAAAATAGGTCCCGTAATGAACGCCAGTGCAGCCGATGTCTGGCAAATTGTTGGACCTGGTTTTGAAGATGCATACAAATGGAGCACGGCCGTAGACCATTCGGTGGGCAGTGGTGAACCTGAATTTGAAGGAGCTACCTGCAGCAAGCGATCGTGCGAGATCAATGCAAAAGGGTTCAGCGATATAGGCGAGCAGGTCATAGAGTATAGCGATGCAAATCGCGTTCTCGCATATGATGTCGTGGCTGGATTACCGGGGTTTGTATCCTCTGTGACGAACCAATGGACCGTTGTTGAAGTTGGACCAAATCAAAGCCAACTGCAAATGGCCATCACCGTTCGGATGAAACCATTTATGGGAGCCATGATGGGCGGCATGTTTAAGAAAAAACTAAACACGACCATCGACGGTGTAATTTCTGATCTGAAGATCTATGCCGAAACCGGAGAAATCTCCACAGAGAAAAAAGAACGCAACGAAAAGTTGGCCATGGCGAACTAAAAAAGTGTTGGATGAATTAAAAAAGCCTGTCAAATTTGACGGGCTTTTTTGTGCCTTAGATCGTTCACACTTCCCTTCATCCATTCGCCAGATCTACCCTATCTTGCTCGCCTTCGCATGAACACCTTTTCCAATAAAATGCGTGAGCGCTCAAACTTTGAACTGCTCAAGATTACCACCACGCAGCGCTCCAACTACCAAGAAGCGGCTGTAGAAGCGGCGGAGCTTGAGATGAAAGCTCGAAACCTCTCGCCGGAAGACATTCACAGCGCTAGCTCCTTAATTGAGGCTGAAAACCGCGAAAAAGAACGCCAAGAAGCAAAAACACTCAGGCAGCGTTTTCTGAATAGGTTGAAAGACGACCCAACGCATCGTCCACTAATGGCCATCATAATCATTCTTAGCCTACTCTATATCATAAACCTCTTGGGCACATGGTCGTTCGTCTCCTCCACACTCCAGCATCCAGAATATTGGGATTGGAGTACGCTTGAGCTATTTAGCCGATTGGTTTTAATTCCTATCGGGATATTTGGACTCTATAAAGTTCAAACCTTTGGGTGGATTGTAATCAGCTTCATGCTCGGATTCTTCGCCTTCACCGGATGCTTCAATATGATCTATAGCTTTGAATTCGATACCTATACGTTGGTGAACAGTTTCGAACGGAGTATAAGTGTAATCAAAACCTTGGATCCCTTCTCATGGATGGTTTTTGCCACGCGCTTCACATTCCTTTTCAGTCTACCCATAGCGCTGGGGTCCGCCATTTTCTTATACTACTTAAATCGTCCAGAGATGTTATCTCGTTTTGACGTCAACAAGACTGTTAAAAACGCGACCCTACTGCTTGCCACGCTCGTTTCTCTGGTGCTGGCTATGTTAGTCTATTTCCCATTCTGAATTTTCAACCCTTCCTGTTTTAAAACGTCTGGTATCATATGTAAACAGACCTTCGATTTTTCGGAGATTCGTTTTATTCAATTTCAAATTTCTTCCATGATAAAACGCGTACTTCAATACCTTTCGCACACCCTTCTGATTCTGCTTTTTTCCAATTTAGCGCATGCACAGGTAGGCGAATGGACATGGAAAGGCGGCAGCACGAGTGCCAACCAAACGGGTGTATATGGGACAAAAGGAGTTCCAGACACAAGCAACCACCCAGGCGCACGCCTCGATCACGTGATGTGGACAGGAGGCGATGGAAACGTGTGGGCTTTTGGAGGAAGTGGATACGGAACCAGTGGCCTCGGCCTGCTAAATGACTTATGGAAATTTGACGTAGACACTGAAGAATGGACATGGATGAAGGGAAGCAACAACCCAGGCGGAACGGCAGTTTACGGCACGCAAGGTCAACCAGACTCCTTAAACACGCCCGGCGCCACATACAGAACGACGGCCTGGACTGATTCAGCAGGATCTCTTTGGATGTTTGGCGGCAGCAATGGCAGCGCACATAATGAAATGTGGAAATACGATATCCAATCCAACATGTGGACTTACGTTGACGGCGGCGCCGCAAGCTGGGGCACGCAAGGAGTGAGTGACACCACAAATCGAATTCCAGGAAGGATGAAGACGCTTGCTTGGACAGATACCAATGGACTTTTCTGGTTCTTTGGAGGCCTGATTTCTGGGCGCATGCACGACCTCTGGAAATACGAGCCAGGATCCAACGTATGGACCTGGATGAAGGGCTCTCAAACGGCAAATGCAACGCCTGTTTATGGAACCATGGGAACAGAAGACAGCCTAAATGTGCCACGTGGTCGTTGGTTTTCTGCAAACTGGCAAACAGAAGATGGATACCTCTGGCTCGGTCTCGGCGATGGATCTCCGGGCGGGCTACAAAACGACATTTGGAAATACAACATCGGTACAAACAACTGGACATGGGTAAACGGTGGCACCGGAGGTGGCGCGGGAACATACGACACACTTGGAGCCGCTTCCGCATCGAATCGACCAAGATCAAGAGAAGCGCTTGTGTTTTGGACAGATAAGGCGGGGAAATTTTGGCTCTTTGGCGGAATCTCATCCGGTGGAAGCCGATCTGATCTGTGGAAATACGATCCCGATACGGATCAGTGGACGTGGCATTCGGGCCCATCCACTGGAAACTCAGCAGGGAGTTTCGGCACCTTGAACGTGAGCCATCCAAACAACAACCCAGCAACTAGATATTATAGTTACGGTGCTCCTGATGGCGAAGGAAACTTTTGGATGCTTGGTGGCAATACGCCCTGGGGACGATACAACGATTTATGGAAAATGACGCTCTGCGCACACTCTTTTGCACTATCCGTCGACACCAACATCACATGCAACGGCGGGACAAACGGCGCTGTATCCGCATTGATTCAAGAAGGCACAGGCCCGATTTCCTATCTATGGAATACAGGCGACACCACTTCATCCATCAACGGACTCACGGCAGGAGTTTACCGCGTAACCGTAAGCGATTTCTACGGATGTGGCGGCGTGGCATTTGATACCGTGCACGAGCCTGCGATTTTAGTTCCAAGCATTAATGTAGACAGCAACGTAACCTGCAATGGAGGAAACAACGGAGGTATAACGGCAGGTGCTTCGGGAGGCACCGCGGCCTATTCGTTCGAATGGAACAATGCCGCGACCACGGCAATCCTTGTTGGACAAACAGCTGGATCCTACACCGTTACCATTACCGATGCAAATGGGTGTACGACCACCACTGGAGCATCAATCTCACAACCCACGGCCTTGATAAGCATTGCGGCAACAGATAGCAACATCACCTGTTTTGGAGACAGCAATGGCGGGGCCAGCGCCTTTGGGCTCGGTGGCACGTCACCTTACTCCTATTTGTGGAGCACGGGATCAACGTCTGGATCTATCCTCAGCGTTGGGGCCGGGCAATACACCGTAACCGTAACCGATGCACAGGGCTGCGAAATACTAGACACAGTTGAAGTAACCCAACCAACAGCCTTGGCGCTGCAAGTCAACGCTACGGCACCAACATGCGCATACGATTCTCTTGGATATGCGCTGGCTCAGGTCAATGGTGGCACCTCGCCATATGACTATGCATGGAGCAATGGCAGCACGAGTTTCACCACATTTAATTTGGGCGAGGGCACCGTTTCCATTCTTATTACCGACGACAATGGCTGTACGATCATGGACAGCGTCACACTGGTGGCACAATCGCATTTGATATCTGGAATTGACACCATTGTAAATGTCCTTTGTTTTGGAGACAGCACCGGATTTCTATCGGCCTGGGCAGATAGCGGCGCATTGCCCTACACCTACGCTTGGAGCAACGGCGATTCGTTGACGCACACTACCGTTCTTGCTGGAAACCATTTCGTGGTTGTAACAGACAGCGTGGGTTGCTCGGTGCAGACCAGCGCCACGGTTACCGAACCAGACTCTTTAGAAATTCACTTAACCGTATTGGACGAAGTATGCCTGGGAGATGAAAATGGAACGATTGATTCTGATGTGGATGGCGGCGTTACACCATATGCATATCTCTGGAATAACGGCAGTGTAACGAGCGACATCGAAGACCTTGACCCAGCCACATATACCCTCACTGTGGAAGATGCAAACGGTTGTATAACGATACTATCAGGAAAGGTGAATGCAGGAAATCCACTTCCCGTGCCTCTGTTGGGGGCGGACACCATTTTGACAGGAGCCAGCTCCCTCCTACTCAACCCCGGCACCTTCTTTCAATATGAGTGGCAGAATGGATCCTTTGATCCAACATACACTGCCACGGCGACTGGATTGTATTCCGTAGCCGTGCAAGACGAAGATGGCTGCGAAGGCACAGATGAAATCAACATCGAGTTTTGGCCTATGGGGCTGAGTGAATTAGAGGAAACCGCAATCAACATCTACCCAAACCCAACGAATGGAATCTTGACTATTGAAACGGATGTTGCTACATACGCAATCGTCTTGGAAGACATGAAGGGCGCCATTGTTCAACGGTTTTCAGTTTCGCAATCGAACAAACATGTCATTACTTTGGATGCCGCACCAGGTATGTACATCCTTTGGGTTCAGATGGAAAATGAGACGGTCTCGAGACAGAAAGTGGTGGTGGAGTAATTGTTAAAGGTCTATATCTAGTTAAGAAAGGAACAATGCTTCTTTCTCGATAGCTTGCACAAGTATAGTGTTAGCGCCTAATTCTGCAGATGACAGTTCCTGATATGATTCATCAATTTCATTGACAATACAAAACTCATCAAACTGCTGATTGTATTGAATTCGCTTATCACTTCGTACAAGGCCGCCAGCTAATACAACATGAAAATCCACGAGATCCCCGTTAGGCCGACTGGCAAGCTCTTTTAATTGGTTTAAGTTTTCAACTCTTGTCAATTGTTTAGGATTTAGATTAGGATAGAGCGATAAATCTAGGGGTTGAATAGCGATTTTCAAAAATGGAATTTTCTAATTTTTTCCAAAAAAAAGCTTTGGTTAAAAAGGAATTTCGCTTCTAAATCACGTGTTGGATTCGTCAAAACCTGCAGATTAGTCCCAATTCCTAAATAGAACAAAACGCCTTCAAAAGCGCTGATGAACAGATCCTCCAACGTGAAGAAAGTAGAAGTTGTAGCGGCAATCATTTATTGTGAGGACATGATCCTCTGTGTTCAGCGTCCAGAGAACAAATTGGCATATATCTCGAAGAAATTTGAATTCCCTGGAGGTAAAATTGAGGTTGGTGAATCTCATATCGAAGCTCTTTCTCGTGAGATTCAGGAAGAACTAAATACAAGAATATTAATAAAAGACCTTTTTTTAACCGTGGTTCATCCGTACCCTGATTTTGAACTTACCATGCATAGCTATAAATGCAAAATTCAGGATCAGTCAGACATTTCATTAAATGAGCATATTTCTAAAAGATGGCTTCCTATTTCCCAGCTGAAGGAATTGGATTGGGCTGCTGCCGATATTCCGATTGTAGATAAGTTGGTCATCAATGGATGATTTGATCAATAAAAAATTAAGAGCGAGCCTTGAAACTGGGTTCATTGATAAATCTGTTGGCTCCTTGGACCTAGCGTGCGACGAGGTGCGTTCGCTTTCGCACCAAATGATGCCACGGGCGTTGATTGAACTTGGACTCACATCCGCCATCGACGACATGCTAAACAAGTCCCTGAATTTCACTTCTATAAAACACGAGTTTGAGCACATTGGTGTGGAAGATCGACAGTTGGAAAAGCGCGTGGAAATTGCATTGTATCGCATATGCCAAGAGCTGATAAACAATGTGGTGAAACACAGCGGGGCCACGAAGGTGAGCGTGCAGCTTTACCGCACTTCAGATAGTGCGATGCTATTGGTGGAAGACGATGGAGCGGGCTTTAAACCAAACTCTGAAGATGGCATTGGCATGCACAACATCAATTCGAGGGCCAGCGCCATCAATGGCAAGGTCAGTTTTGAGGATGGTCCAACTACAGGCACCGTGGCGCAGGTTCGGATTCCACTGAAAAAGGTTTAAAGCGGTTCCATTTCAATCTACGAGATAGGGCATTGAATCATTTTTACACTCCCTTTGCATTGTTTTACATTAGCAATGGCGCTTTGTATCTCCATTTGCTGAGCTTCACCAAAAGATGACGGCACGAACCGCTGCCACAAAAAAACTGAAATCATGCTCAGACCAAAAATCATTCTATCGCTTCTAATCGTCTCCTTCAATTTGCTAAATGCATGTGCGCAGAAAGATGCAAGCGAAGCCGGCGCAGACACCCCGACCGAAGAGACAAAAGCGCCCACCGAAAAAGCCGATGTGCACCGCTATGGTGGTTGGTATTGTCCTGATAATTTGGGTGGATTTCCCCCGGTGGATGTTGCGTCATTGGATGCCGTGCCTGTAGTAAAAGATCGAATGCCTACTAAGGAAGAAGCACAAAATGGCACTTCGCTCATGTACTTCGACCCAGCAACCTACCCAACGGCAAAACCCTTAGACATTGACTTACCAAGGCTCGCCTATTACAATGGAGGTGGCCCTAGAGGACGTGAAGTAATTATCGTCATCCAAGCGGTGGTGGTGGACGCCGATACTGTTGCGGGATTCCGATATCTAAATGGTGGCAACGGCACATCGTGGTACAATGAAGTGACCATGCTGAGCGATGAGGAAGTCGAGGCAATGGGACCCACACCATTCGTGTTTTTACATACCGACATTAAGGCCTCCAAAGAAAAAGTTTGGTCTGCTTTTACCAAGACTGGATACGCCACAGAACTAGGAATCCGCTTTTTGGAACAAGCCTATTTTGAAGCAGAGTTTAATCCGATGGCTCGGGTGAGGTTACACTATGATCGACCTGGACACATATCTGATGGCTACAGCAGCCTCCACTTTGGCAATATATACATCCAAATAAACAACGATTACGACGGTCAGAAATTTGTCGAGAAAATGCTCATTGGAGACAACGAGGATGAGAAGAGCTCCAATATCAATTTGGTTTTCGGGCCGTATAAGCCAGAAGAATACGAGGCCAAACTCGCCGAGTGGGGAAACTGGCTAGAGGATGTTAAGAGAGTAAGCGAGGAAGGTTAACAACGCTCTGGCCCACCTTACTTCATGGTTGCGCCCTTCACATAAGGTGCTTTCGCATCCAACAACTCCTGCTCCATGTTCGGGATTAGTTCGTTCGCGATTTCGCTCAATTCAGTCCTCAGTGTTTTTAGCTGGGATTTCGCAATTTGTAGGCTCTGCCTATGTGTAGGTGTTGGTCCATACGTGCTGGTTTTTGTGCCCATAGCTGCCACAGATACACGATCGCCAATAGTGGGAAGTGACTTTTCGCCGACACCTTTTCGGAGCGGATCACCGCTCAATTGCTTGTTCATGGTTTGAAGGTGCGTGTTTACCTCGTGCAATCGTTTGTCTAAGTCACCTGGCGCACTTTGACTGCGGCTGAGGGCAATAGACATCATTTTCACCTTCTCTACGTTCTCATTCAACACTACCCGCGTGCCACTCAACTCCAGGTTGATGTCTTCCAGCTCGCGCCAAAAAGACGCAGTTGCCTCCGGCGTCGATCCTTCAAGCGAACCTTTTTTCATGCGTTTGACAATGAATTTTTGCGGCGCCGCCAGTTCTGTTGCTTGTCCGTCGATCACTTTAACCAACGTGGCAGTATACTCACCCGGTGCCGCCATCATTCCCTTTGGCGACTTATCGGTCTTCTTCGGAAGCTTTGAAGAACGAATGGCATCCGTATGTGGATAACGAAGATCCCAGGCCACACGATGCACACCTTTTTTGGCCGGAGCCTTGATCCTCCGAATGGCATTCCCGTCCATGTCTTTGATGACTAAATAAACAGCTGGTTTTTGCTCGAGCTTCTCTTTTTCAAGCGATTCCCATCCAGGGAAAGAAATTTCCTGATCCTTCATCTCCTTCTCTCCTGCTTTTCGCTCTTCTTCGAGCGACTGATAGTCCTGTGCCAAATGATAGGTGATGATGGCTCCAAAGTCTGGATTTGGTGCCACAAAATGGCCTGCCCCTTGGGAACCTTTTCCGTCAAAACTGAGAACAGGTCGTGGTATGTACCACAGCGCATCTTTGATCGGAAACAGGTGCGCTTCTTCATTCATGCTTTCTGCACTGACCTCGCGCAATGGGCTATAGTCATCCAAAATGTAAAATCCGCGCCCGAAAGAGGCGCCAACCAAGTCGTTTTCTCTCTTTTGAATCGCGAGGTCGCGGAAGGAAATAGTTGGTAGTCCACCTTTCAGCTGATGCCATTCTTCGCCGCCATTCAAGGAGGTATAAATCCCAAATTCTGTCGCTAAAAACAGTAAGTCTTTTTCAACATGATCCTGCACAACCCGCCAAACCAAAGTGGTTTCGGGAAGGTTCGTTGTCATTTTCTTCCACGTCTTTCCCTTGTCGGTGCTTTTGAAAAAATAGGGTTTGAAATCGCCAAACTTGTGGTTGTCCAAGCAGATGTATACCGTATTGGCATCATACATATCTGCTTTGATGTCGTTGACAAAGGCGGTCGCTGGTGCACCCGTGGCGGAAACCTGAATTTTGGTCCATGAACCGCCATCATTTTCTGATACTTGAATCAAGCCGTCGTCCGTTCCAGCGTAGATCAGTCCTTGCTGCACGGGCGACTCCGAAAGCGACGTGATGGTACTGTAATTAGACATGGCGTAGATGTCCCAAGCATTGTCCCAACTCTGCTTTTTCCCCATAATGGGCTGCTCGATGCGCTCAAGGTCTTTGGTAAGGTCGCCTGAGATGGTTGTCCAACTATCTCCGCGGTCCGTAGATTTCCATACCCGCTGCGAAGCGAAATACAATGTTTTCACATCGTGTGGACTTACCAGTATCGGGGCATCCCAATTGAATCGTTCCACGGGATCATCTTCCGCAGGCTGCGGTCTTATATAGACAATTTCTCCTGTGGCCTTGTCTACACGTGTGAGGTTTCCTTGCTGCCATTCAGCGTAGACGATATTTGGATTACCGGGCTCCGTTGCCGGCTGATGGCCATCGCCAAACAGCGTCACATACCAATCCGAATTCATGATTCCATGCACGTTGTCTGTCCGTGATGGACCGCCCTGTGTATTGTTGTCTTGTGTGCCACCATAAATGTTGTAGAATGGCTCCGTATCGTCCACCGCGAGCTTATAAAACTGTGTAAGCGGAAGGTTGGCCATGAAGCGCCAATTTTGTCCGAGATCAAAGGATTCATAAAGTCCGCCATCACAACCTACCAATAAATAATCTGGATCGTCGGCCCTAAACGCCATGGCGTGGTTGTCGCTGTGCTTGTGCTTTTCGGGCATACGTGCGAAGGACTTACCGCCGTTTTCGCTCACTTGAGCGCGCACATCCATTAAATAAAGTCGATCAAATTGGTGTGGAGATGCATACAATTCCTGATAGTAATGCGGGCCTGTAGCACCCGATACGGTCGCCGACATTTTCTTCCAACTCGCTCCGTAATTTTCGCTTTTGTACACCTCCCCTTTTCTGCGATCGAGCTCAATGGCTGCATAGACCACATTGGGTTTCTGCGGACTGACCGCAATACCGATTTTACCCAAGTTGCCTTTTGGTAATCCGGTGTCAAGCTTTGTCCAAGTATTTCCACCATCGGTGCTTTTGTGGATTCCCGATCCCGGTCCTCCGCCCATATAGGCTGCCACGGTTCTGTGTCGATCCCAAGTAGCGGCATAGATCACGTCTGGATTATTTGGATCCAGCGCAATGTCAGTTACTCCTGTCCATTTTTTATCGCCTAGGGTTTTTGACCACGTCTTTCCTCCATCGGAGGTCATGTAAAAACCGCGCTCCCCACCACTCGACCACAGCGGTCCTTGAACGGCAACAAAAACAACATCAGAGTTTTCGGGATGCACAATGATTTCAGAAATGTGCTCCGACTTTTTGAGCCCCATGTTTTTCCATTTCGTTCCGCCATCGACGCTCTTGTAAATACCATCTCCAAAACTGATGTGTCGCCCACCAACATTTTCGCCTGTACCAACCCAAACCGTTGTTGGCAAGCTGGGGTCGATGGTGACGCAACCGGTGCTGTATACCTTTTGCTTATCGAATACCGGTTCCCAAGTAATGCCACTGTTTTTGGTGCGCCACACTCCCCCCGATCCAACGGCAATGAACCAAACGTTGTCGTTTTCTGGATGTATGGCTATGTCTGCAATGCGCCCTGACATAAAGGCTGGACCGATGCTTCTGAACTTGAAACCAGAGAGCGTAGAATCTGATATGGGCGTATTCTGACTTTGAAGACCACTTGCGATCAGAATGAATGCACAGGTAAGTAGATGTTTAATCATGGGAAGGGCTTAATGGTGTAATCCTAAATTCATCACAAGGATAAGAATCAGGATCCCAATTTGTTCGAATTACCACTGTTCGATTTGATCAATGGTTGGATTCTAGTTGAACGTTTCGCTAAGGGGCTAAGGGGCTAATGGCATTCTTTCGAAACGAGGAAGCTTAATGGATGATTACTCAAAATCCGGATACAGCAAATACGTGTGTCGCATGCGTTTGTAGGCTACCAAATCCAACTCCCATGAAGCACGAATTTGATCTGCACTCAGTCCCGCTTCTATTTGCTTTTGCATGGCATCGGTGCCCGCCAATTTGTTGATGAAGCCGTTCTTCAGAAAGAAGGTTTCCTTGCTCGGGAATTCGCGGTAGGCGTTGACCATGTATTCCATCACCAAGTGCTTTTTCTCCTGTACATTTTTCCCTCCAAACTCCGTTAAATCCCAACCTACACAAGGCACGCCTTCGTGTTTTGGGTGTTTCGATCCTTCATTAGGTTTAGGCACAAACACATGTGAACCCAAAGACATATTTGGGTGGCCAAATACCTCAAACGGCGTATCGGTTCCCCTGCCAACGCTGACATCCGTTCCCTCAAAAAAGCACAGAGATGGATAAAGCAAAATCGAATTCAGATTAGGCAAGTTCGGAGAAGGCTTCACAGGCAATATGTAAATATCGTTGTGTGTATAGCCTTCGCATTTTGATATGGTTATATCACACTTGACGCCACCTTCGAGCCAACCTTCGCCGTTGATCATCCGCGCCAACTCACCCACGGTAACACCGTGTACCACAGGTATGGGCAGCATACCTACAAACGACTTATACTTGGGATCCAACATAGGACCGTCAACGTAAAATCCGTTTGGATTTGGTCGATCCAAAATCACCATTTTCTTATCATTTTCAGCACAGGCTTCCATCACATATGTCATGGTAGAGATGTACGTATAGAATCGGGCTCCCACATCCTGTATATCGAAAATCACGACGTCGATATTTTCCAAATCAGCAGGTGTCGGTTTTTTGTGCGAACCATATAAACTCACTATGGGCAACCCAGTTTTCACATCCTTTCCACTCTCCACCTTTTCGCCCGCATCGGCCTTGCCTCGAAATCCATGTTCGGGTGCAAACACAGAAACAATATTGACGTCCTTGGCCAATAACCAATCTACCAAATGCACGGAATCTACCATAGAAGTATGGTTACCAACCACGGCTACACGCTTATCCTTCAGCACTTTGGAATAGGATTCATACTGCTTGGCTCCTACGCTGATGTTCTTATCGGATTTATAAAGTGTTTGCCCAATGGATATGTTTCCAAACAAAGCAAATAGTAGAATGACGGTCAGGGCTCTCATAGTTTCGAATTACAACCTCAAAATTCCGCATCTTCACAGCTACAAAGACCAGTGACAGTTCAAGTTTTAAACAATAACCCTTGCGCTACGAATTCCTACTAGCACGTAAAATGATTGGCGGTCGCACCTCAGGTGAGACGAGTCAAAGTAGTTCGGCCATCGTGAAAATTGCGGTCGCTGGAATTGCTATTGGCATGGCCGTTATGCTCCTATCCGTAGGCATCGTGAATGGCTTTCAAAATGAGATCCAGCAAAAGGTCATCGGATTTGGTTCGCACTTGCAGATTTCTATGTACAACACACAAAACGCGGTGAGTGAAAAACCCGTGGAGCGGGCACAGCCCTTTTTGGACGACATCCGTGCCGAACCAACAGTAAAAAACGTGAACGTCTATGCCTTCAAGAGCGGCATCATCGTGGCCAACAGCGAAATCAAAGGCATCATCGCTAAAGGTGTGGATCAGGACTACGACTGGGACTTCTTTAGTAAAAACCTCGTCGACGGTTCGGTCTTCTCCATTCCAGACAGCAACAAATCTGACAGCGTTGTGCTCTCCAAATACGTCATGGATAAGCTCAAACTTGAGTTGGGCGAAAAGATCACGGTCATCTTTATTCAAGACGAAAAAGAGCGAAAACGCCGTTTTGTAGTAGGCGGGGTTTATGAAAGCGGCATGGATCAGTTTGACGCCAACATGATGCTTTGCGACATACGACACGTGCAAAAACTCAACAATTGGGCGCTAAATCAGGTGGCAGGATTTGAGGTCACGCTCAACGAATTTGACGACCTCGGAATGCTCGACGAAATCATCTCGAATCACATTTCGTGGGAGTTCACTACACTAAAAATCACCGATCAATTCATGGAGATCTTCGGTTGGCTTGAGCTACAAGATTTGAACGTTGTCATCATCTTGTCGCTTATGGTTTTGGTCTCAGGCATCAATATGATCACGGCCTTACTTGTTTTCATCCTAGAGCGCACAAACATGATTGGCTTGCTGAAAGCATTGGGCGCAACGAATGGCAGTTTGAGCAAGATTTTCCTTTACAACGCTGCCTACCTGATTCTCCTCGGCACGTTTTGGGGCAACCTCATCGGGCTTAGCCTCGGACTTTTACAGAAGCATTTTCAAATTTTGAAACTCGACAAGGCGAGCTATTACATAGACCACGTGCCCGTGTTGTTTGAATGGGACGTGATCCTGTATATCAACTTGGGCAGCGTCGTCATCTCGATGCTCATGCTCATTCTACCTTCGATGATCGTAAGCCGTATCGACCCAGTGAAAACGATTCGATTTAATTAATCAATCTCCGCACATTCTGGGGCCAAAATCGCCATTGTGATCTTTACATTCGTGGCCGAATAGAACTTTCACACATGGACATCAAGCAAAACATACTAGAGACTATTGGAAACACACCAATGGTGCGGTTGAATAAGATAGCCGAGGACATTCCAGGAACCATTCTCGCTAAGGTTGAATATTTCAACCCAGGGCACAGCGTCAAAGATCGAATGGCACTTAAAATGGTGGAAGATGCTGAGAAAAATGGCGATTTGAAACCAGGTGGAACATTGATCGAATGTACAAGCGGAAACACAGGAATGGGGCTTGCATTGGCGGCCATCGTGAAAGGATACAAGCTACACTGCACACTGAGCGACAAGCAGAGCAAAGAGAAGATGGACATCCTTCGTGCTGTTGGAGTTGAAGTGCACGTTTGCCCTACCAATGTATCACCCGAACATCCGGATTCATATTATTCGGTTGCTAAGAGACTAAACGCAGAAATACCTAATTCATTTTGGGTCAACCAATACGACAACGCGGCAAATGCGGAAGCGCATTACGAATCAACAGGTCCGGAGATTTGGGACCAAACAGATGGTAAAATCACGCACTTTGTAGTTGGCGTTGGTACTGGAGGCACAATCAGCGGAGTGGGTAAATACCTAAAAGAGAAAAACCCGAATGTGAAGATTTGGGGTGCTGATTCATACGGATCTGTTTTCAAGAAGTATCACGAAACGGGTGAGTTTGACGAAAAGGAGATTTACAGCTACATCACCGAAGGCATTGGAGAAGACATTCTGCCCAAGAATGTTGACTTTTCGATCATAGATCATTTTGAAAAAATCACTGACCGCGACGGCGCTGTGGTTACTCGAGAACTTGCGATAAAAGAAGGATTGCTTTTAGGCTATTCAGCAGGTTCGGCGTTTCAAGCGATCCGTCAAATGAAACATGAGTTGACCGAAGATTCAGTGGTGGTGGTTTTATTCCATGATCACGGGTCGCGGTATGTTGGTAAGGTCTTTAACGATGATTGGATGCGCGAACGTGGCTTCCTCAACGAGGAAAACAAGCACGCCATGGACTTGATTTCTGATCGAATGGACCTTCCTCTAATGACGGTAAACTCAGGCGAGCCTGTGCACAACGCCATCGCTATTATGCGCAAGCACAATATCAGTCAATTGCCTGTGATGGAAGATGGGAAGTTTGTCGGAAGCCTGGATGATGTGCACTTGTTGAGCGCTTTATCTGCCGATCCACATGCAAGAGACAAAGCAGTTTCGAACTACATGAACGCCGCATTTCCGGTGGTTCAATCCAGTGATCCATTGACCAGCGTTTCCAAACACTTTGATCAAAACAATGGCGCCGTACTTGTTGACCTTGGTCAGGGTAAGTACCACATCATTACGCGACACGATTTAGTGGCAGCGATGTCCTAGTCGTGGAGTTTGTAGATCACATAGGACATAAAATCCAGCTGGATAAATATCCAAAACGGATCGTTTCCCTTGTGCCTTCTCAGACTGAACTGCTTGTTGATCTGGGACTCTCCGATCGTTTGGTTGGCATCACAAAATTCTGTGTGCATCCAAGTTCGCTTCGAAGAGAGAAAACCATTGTTGGCGGCACGAAGGCCGTGAAGCACGATGTGATAGAAGCGCTGAATCCGGATCTCATTATCGCGAACAAGGAAGAAAACGAGCGGGCAGACATTGAAAGGTTGACCGCGAAGTATCCGACATGGACAAGTGACATAAAGTCTTTGGATGATGCCTGTCAGATGATCCAAGACATTGGGGTGCTTACGAACACGACCCAGGCGGCAGAGGCATTAAACTCAGAGATTAAAAGTGGCTTTGAAGCTATACCTCATGGCTCAACAAAAGTTGCGCTTTACCTTATTTGGAAGAATCCATACATGGCAGCTGGGCCCGATACATTTATACATCAAATGTTGCCCTTTGCCGGATTTCAAAACGTCATTCACGACCCCGAAGCACGATATCCTGAACTATCGGAAACAGAGATTGAAAGGCTTCATCCAACGTACATACTGCTCTCCAGTGAGCCTTTTCCATTTAAAGGAAAACACACCGCTGAGGTTCAGGCCCGCTTTCCAAAAAGCACGATCATGGAAGTTGATGGGGAAATGTTTAGTTGGTATGGTTCGCGCTTAAAACGAGCAACGACCTACTTCACTAACCTTTTGAGACTAGCAGAAAATAAACGCGAACGGTCTAAAGATGCGTAGATTTGATCTCATGCTAAGTTGGAAGAGCATATGTCTAACCCTATTGCTCTCGACCTCTTTAAACATCCTTTGCGCACAGTCGGTCGGCGTTGTTTTTAGCGGCGGAGGAGCCAGTGGTCTAGCGCACATTGGTGTGCTGAAAGCCTTGGAAGAAAACTCTATTCCGATTGACTACATCACAGGTACATCCATCGGAGCGCTTGTGGGAGGTCTATATGCCGCAGGATATTCACCCGACCAGATCGAGGCCATTCTCACCAGTGATTTCTATAGAAAATTAGCCGAGGGACAGATTGAAGATCGATACGTATACTTCTTTCGGAAGCCTGTTCCAAATGCAAGCTGGTTCTCTTTTCGACTTAGCTCCGACTCCAACTTCCTGAGCACATCATTGCCCACCAGCTTCATCGACCCATCGGCGTTGGACCTTGAAATGATGAATTTATTGGAGGCTGCGAGTCAAAGGGCGCACTACGATTTTGACAGTTTGTTTGTTCCTTTTCGCTGCGTGGCGGCAGACATTGAAGACAAGGAATCGGTTGTTTTTAAAAACGGAAACCTTAACAAGGCAATCCGAGCGAGCATGAGTTATCCACTCTATCTGGAACCGTTGACAATAGACGGAAAGCTGCTATTTGATGGTGGGCTCTACAATAACTTCCCGACGGATATCATGCGCGACGACTTTCAACCCGATGTCATAATAGGGTGCAACGTGAGTTCGAACGAGGATCCACCAAAAGAAGGTGATGCGATATCTCAGTTGCGAAACATGGTTGTAAGTAAAACAAACTACGAGCTGGAGGAAGAGTGTTGCGTTTTAATTGAACCACAAATCAAGTACGGCACATTCGATTTCAAACACGGTACGGAGAATGTTTCATCAGGTTATTTATCGGCCATGGAGCAAATGGAGGCGATAAAAAACAAAGTGCATCGACGCGTGCATAAAAAGGTAATCGCAGAAAAGCGAAAAGCCTTCAACGATGAAAAGGTGCCGCTTTCCTTTAGTGAAATCGAATTCGAAGGGTTAACGAAGTCGCAAAGCGCCTATGTAGGACTAGTATTGAAGCCAAGAAAATATGACAACCTGAGCATGGACGAGCTACGTCGAGGTTACTATCGACTGCTTGAATCAGACAAAGTCCACCGCATCTTCCCCGCCCCAGTTGGCTTGGCAACTGACTCGACTTACAAACTCAAATTAGAGGTCAAGAAGGAGAAAAACTTACTGGTTGAAATTGGCGGGAACATTTCCTCACGGCCTATCAATACGGGCTATTTGGGCATCGGTTATTCGGCTATGAACAACACAGGGTCTAGCTTCTACGCCAACACATATTTCGGACGGTTGTATTCTTCTGTAATGGGCATGGGGCGTATCGACATCCCGATTCGATTTCCAGTCTATGCTGAAATTCAAGGCGTTCTGAATCGATGGAACTACTACGCGAGTCGAGCAAGCTTTTTTGAAAACAACAATTCGCTATTCTTGATTCAAAACGAGCAATTTGTAAACGGAGGATTGGCCTTTGCGTTTTCGAATAAAACCAAATTCACGGTGGTGGCTGGCGCTCTATCATTTAGGGATCAATATTACCAAACACCCGATTTTGGTGAGGACTCGAAAACAGACAATACCGTATTCAGCGGGTCAACCATAAAAGGCGCATTTGAAAAGAACAGTCTGAATAAAAAGCAATATGCGAATTCAGGGTCTGCCATAGAGATTTCTGGGCGGTACTCTGAAGGCACAGAAAACTACTTTCCTGGTTCCACTTCCATTGAGCTTACAGACACGACATTAGATCATAAATGGTTTGATGCAAAGTTGAGATACGACAACTATTACAAATCAAAAGGTGTATTGCGTCTTGGGTTTTACGCAGAAGGTGTGTTTAGTACAATGGAACTGTTCACCAATTACTCGGCTAGTTCGCTGCGCGCTCCTGCCTTTCAACCGACACCTGAAAGTCAAACACTCTTTCTTGAGACCTTTCGTGCCTATCACTATGCAGCCATTGGCCACAAGATAATACTGAACGTATACAAGAATCTGGATCTAAGACTGGAAGGGTATTTATACCAACCATATAGCTTTCCTGATTTGAGGACTGATGTAGGTGATGTGGACAACGATGGAGACGTGACTGAGAATATATTTCAGCGTACAAACAGCTTGGCTAGAAGATACACCATCGCCACAGCGAATGCCGTTTACAACTCGCCTATCGGCCCTGTAAGTATCAGTGTCAACTATTATCACAACTTGCCTGAGATTAGCGTATACGAGGCCAATTTGACCTTCTTCTTCCACTTCGGTTACATACTCTTTAACGACAGCGCCTTAAAGTAAAGGAGACTTTCACATCAGAAAGATCATCAAATACACTTTTATGGATTGATACCCTCGCCATCGCGACGAATGCAGCAGTCTGACGCACGATAGCGCAAAAAAAAGGCCCTTCAATTGAAGAGCCTTTTTCTTTGTATGTAGTATAGGCTATGCTTCAGCCGTTGGGCCAAAGTTCATAGGAAAAGGAGCTGGTCCTGGATCCACATCGTTTATCACGCCATTCTGACTTTCAAACTTCTGAATGTTCTCGTTCAACGCTTTCAATAAGCGCTTGGCGTGTTGTGGTGCAAGAATGATTCGAGACTTAACTCGTGCCTTGGGCGTACCCGGCATCATGCTTACAAAATCAACAATAAATTCTGCGTTTGAGTGAGTGATTACAGCAAGGTTTGAATACTCCCCCTGTGCCACTTCCTCATTCAACTCGATGTTGATTTGTCCTGGTTTTATCTCTTTCTCGTCAGCCATGTCTCTTATTCTGTTACGTCTTCAACAACAGCTTCAGATCGCGCTCCCAACATTTTGTCATACTCCTCTTGACTACCAACAACAATGTTTCGGTAATCTTTCAGACCTGTACCGGCTGGGATTAAGTGACCAACGATCACATTTTCCTTCAGACCTTTCAGGTAATCAATCTTACCGCTAACTGCAGCTTCGTTAAGCACCTTAGTAGTTTCCTGGAAGGACGCAGCTGAGATAAAGCTTTCTGTTTGAAGAGAAGCACGTGTGATACCTTGAAGTACTGGTTGTCCAGTAGCTGGCACTGCATCACGAGCTACAACTAAGCTCTTGTCTTTTCGCTTCAGTTGAGAATTCTCATCACGTAGCTTACGTGCGTTGATAATCTGACCTGACTTAAACGACTCTGAATCACCTACCTCAACCACTACCTTCATTCCAAAGATTCGATCGTTTTCAGCTATAAAGTCTGTTTTATTCGCGTTTTGTAGCTCTAGGAACTTCGTATCTCCTGGATCAAGAATTGTAACCTTACGCATCATTTGACGCACGATAACCTCGAAGTGCTTGTCATTAATCTTCACACCCTGCAGACGGTAAACCTCTTGAATTTCATTCACTAAGTATTCCTGAACAGCAGTTGGGCCCATGATAGCCAATATGTCTGCTGGCGTAATTGCACCATCAGATAAAGGCTGACCCGCTTTCACGAAGTCATTTTCTTGAACCAGGATGTGTCGTGACAATGGCACTAGATACTTGTTCTTATCGCCTGTTCTTGTCTCAACAATGATTTCACGGTTACCACGCTTGATCTTTCCGAAACTAACAATACCATCAATTGCAGAAACAATCGCTGGGTTGGATGGATTACGAGCTTCGAACAATTCAGTTACTCTTGGAAGACCACCAGTAATATCACCAGATCCCTTACCACCTGATCGTGGAATCTTAATCATAATCGCACCAGAACCAACCTTATCACCTTCGCTCACCATGATATGTGCTCCAACAGGAATACTGTATGAACGGAGCGTATCACCCTTGTTATCGGTTACGTGAATAGTAGGATTCTTAGTCTTGTCCCGGTTGTCAGTAATTACTTTCTCACGGAAACCAGTTTGCTCATCTGATTCTTCCTTGTATGTGACACCTTCTTCGATACTCTCGAATACCAGTTTACCACCAAATTCTGAAAGGATAACTGCGTTGTACGGATCCCACTGGCAAATAAGGTCTCCCTTTTTCACCTTGCTTCCCGCTTTCACAAATACTTCAGAACCGTAAGGAATGATACTAGTAGATGCAGTCAAACCTGTCTTCGCGTCAATCAATCGCATTTCTGCAGATCGTCCAATTACGACGGTGTGTTTACTACCGTCTTTCTCAGTACGCTCTACTGTACGTAGCTCATCAATTTCAACTTTACCATCAACTTTAGCTTCAACCTTAGATTCAGACGCAATACTCGATGCAGTACCACCCACGTGGAATGTTCGAAGTGTTAACTGAGTTCCCGGCTCACCAATGGACTGTGCAGCAATAACACCGACAGCCTCACCTTTAGTTACTTGCTGACCTGTTGAAAGGTTCTGACCATAACATTTAGTACAAATACCTCTTGGCATTTCACATGTGAGTGCAGATCGAATTTCAACTTCTTCGATACCAGCATCTTCAATTGCGTGGCCAATCTCATCTGTGATCTCTTCACCTGAACCGACTAACAATTCGTCTGAAACTGGATGAATCACATCGTAGACACTTGTTCTACCAACAATTCGCTCAAACAATGCTTCAACAATCTCTTCATTCTTCTTAAGAGCTGTAGCAGTTAAACCACGAAGTGTTCCGCAATCCTCAGATGTAACAATAACATCCTGTGCAACGTCAACCAATCTACGTGTCAAGTAACCCGCATCGGCCGTTTTAAGTGCCGTATCCGCCAAACCTTTTCGTGCACCGTGAGTAGAGATAAAATACTCCAAGATCGATAGACCTTCACGGAAGTTAGAAAGAATAGGATTCTCAATAATCGCTCCTCCAGTATCACCAGATTTACGTGGCTTAGCCATCAAACCTCTCATTCCAGAAAGCTGACGAATCTGTTCTTTCGATCCACGAGCACCTGAATGGTACATCATGTAAACCGAGTTGAATCCTTGATTGTCATTTTCCAATCGGTTCATCAATACGTGTGTCAATTTCGAATTGGTGTGCGTCCAGATGTCAATAATCTGATTGTAACGCTCATTATTCGTAATGAGACCCATGTTATAGTTCATCATAACCTCATCAACCTCAGTCTGAGCCTTCGCAAGAAGAGTAATCTTCTCGTCTGGAACAATAACGTCTCCAAGGTTAAAGGATAGACCACCTTTAAATGCCATGTAGAATCCAAGGGACTTGATCTCGTCAAGGAACTTGGCTGTTGCCGCCATTCCACATACTTTAAGTACGCGACCGATAATGTCTCTCAACGATTTCTTCGTCAATACTTCGTTGATGTATCCTGCTTTCTCTGGAACCAACTGGTTGAACAATACCCGTCCACATGCTGTGTCAAGGATTTTTCGCTCACCATACTCATAAGTACGGAGTTTGATTTCAGAGTGCAGGCTTAATTTCCCTTCGTTGTAGGCAATGATCACCTCTTCTGGAGAGTAGAATGTCTTGCCTTCACCCAACATTGGATGGCCTTCAACACCTTTTCTAGACTTGGTGATATAATAAAGGCCCAATACCATATCCTGTGATGGTACAGCAATTGGAGCTCCGTTTGCAGGATTCAAGATATTGTGAGAAGCAAGCATAAGCAACTGTGCTTCAAGCACGGCAGCATGCCCTAGCGGTACGTGAACAGCCATCTGGTCACCATCAAAATCCGCGTTGAATGCAGTACAAACAAGTGGATGAAGTTGAATCGCCTTGCCTTCAATCAACTTTGGTTGAAAGGCTTGGATACCCAATCGGTGAAGTGTTGGTGCACGGTTAAGTAGTACAGGGTGCCCCTTCAATACATTTTCAAGAATATCCCATACAACAGGCTCTTTCTTATCGACGATTTTCTTCGCTGATTTAACCGTTTTCACGATGCCTCTTTCAATAAGCTTTCGAATAATGAACGGCTTAAATAGCTCGGCTGCCATATCTTTTGGAAGACCACACTCGTGCAGTTTAAGGTCTGGTCCAACAACGATTACAGATCGCGCAGAATAATCTACCCGCTTACCCAATAAGTTTTGACGGAATCGACCTTGCTTTCCCTTAAGGCTATCAGATAGTGACTTAAGCGCTCGGTTAGATTCAGTCTTAACAGCTGATGATTTTCTTGAATTATCAAGCAATGAATCAACCGCTTCTTGAAGCATACGCTTTTCGTTTCTTAAGATCACCTCAGGTGCCTTAATCTCCAATAAACGTTTCAATCGATTGTTTCGAATAATTACCCTTCGATATAGGTCGTTCAAGTCAGAAGTTGCAAATCGGCCTCCATCAAGCGGCACTAATGGACGCAATTCTGGCGGTATGACAGGCACAACCTTCACGATCATCCACTCAGGACGATTCAAGATATGGTCATTCGCTGATCTGAATGCCTCCACAACCTGAAGACGCTTAAGCGCTTCATTCTTTCGTTGCTGAGAAGTCTCTGTATTCGCTTTGTGACGAAGGTCATAGCTAAGTTCATCGAGGTCAAGACGCTGAAGTAATGCATACAATGCATCAGCTCCCATCATCGCGATAAATTTATCCGGATCCTTATCATCCAAGTATTGGTTCTCTCTCGGAAGCTCATCTAGTATGTCTAGATATTCTTCTTCCGTAAGGAACTCAAGATAATTCAGGTCTTCACCTTCTTTATTCTTAGCGATACCTGCATTAATTACTACATAACGCTCGTAGTATATAATGGAGTCAAGCTTCTTACTAGGAAGCCCCAATAGGTATCCAATCTTGTTTGGAAGCGATTTGAAATACCAGATGTGTGCTACGGGAACTACAAGGGAAATATGTCCCATGCGCTCTCTTCGCACTTTCTTCTCTGTTACTTCAACACCACAACGGTCACAGACGATGCCCTTGTATCGAATACGCTTGTACTTGCCACAGTGACATTCGTAATCTTTAACTGGACCGAAAATTCGCTCGCAGAAAAGACCGTCTCTTTCTGGTTTGTACGTACGATAGTTAATCGTTTCAGGCTTTAATACTTCACCGTGAGATTTTTCAAGAATCATCTCTGGAGAAGCAAGACTGATAGTGATTTGCTTAAATCCGCTTTGCGGACGTTGTTCTTTTCTTAGTGCCATTGCAATATGCTATGAATGGTTATTATAATCTTAGTCTAATGTGATGTTAAGTCCGAGCCCGCGCATTTCATGAAGCAATACGTTGAAGGATTCTGGAACGCCAGGTTCTGGCATCGGTTCTCCTTTAACTATCGCCTCGTATGCCTTGGCTCTACCAACAACATCATCTGACTTCACTGTAAGTATTTCACGTAGAATATTCGATGCGCCAAATGCTTCAAGCGCCCAAACTTCCATCTCACCAAATCGCTGTCCACCAAACTGAGCTTTACCTCCTAGTGGCTGCTGTGTAATAAGAGAGTAAGGCCCGATTGATCTTGCATGCATCTTATCATCCACCAAGTGGTGAAGTTTCAACATGTAGATTACACCAACCGTTGCTGGTTGATCAAATCGCTCCCCAGTTCCCCCATCATGTAAGAACGTTCTACCATAGTCTGGCACGCCAGCCTGAGCGGTATACTTGTGGATATCTTCGATGGTAGCACCATCAAATATTGGTGTCGCAAACTTGAGACCTAGATTCAATCCTGCCCATCCAAGAACGGTTTCGAAAATTTGACCAAGGTTCATACGAGAAGGTACACCTAGTGGATTCAATACGATATCCACTGGGGTTCCGTTTTCTAGGAATGGCATGTCTTCTCGACGAACAATCTTAGATACAATTCCTTTGTTACCGTGACGACCTGCCATCTTATCACCAACCTTCAGCTTACGCTTGTTAGCTAGATAAACTTTAGCAAGTTGAACAATTCCTTGAGGAAGTTCATCACCAACTGTAATCGCAAACTTCTTTCGCTTCATAATACCCAAAGCATCATTTGCCTTGATATTATAGTTATTCAATGTCTGCTTGATGTAGTCATTCTTGGTATTATCTGTGGTCCATCCTGCAGGACTCAAAGTTGTGTAATCCAAACCTTGAAGGCTCTTCATTGTGAACTTCGTTCCCTTTTTGATGATCTCTTCGTTGTATTTATTGAATACTCCTTGAGACGTTTTACCAGTAACGATAGAGAACAACTTCTCAACCAATCGAGACTTTAAGTCTTCAATGATCTTTTCGTACCCTTTGTCTACTTCTTCAAGAATGTTCTTCTCTTGGGCCTTGGCTTTTCTGTCCTTGATAGCACGAGAGAATAACTTCTTTTGTATAACAACGCCTGATCCTGAAGGTGGAACCTTCAATGAGGCATCCTTCACATCACCAGCTTTATCACCGAAGATTGCACGTAGAAGTTTTTCTTCTGGAGTTGGATCAGTTTCTCCCTTAGGAGTAATTTTTCCAATTAGAATATCTCCTTCTCTAACCTCTGTTCCAACTCGAATCAGACCGTTTTCGTCCAAATTCTTTGTTGCTTCCTCACTTACGTTTGGAATATCGGCAGTTAGTTCTTCAAGACCACGCTTAGTATCACGCACTTCAAGTACGTACTCATCTACGTGAATGCTTGTGTAGATATCATCGCGTACAACACGATCTGAAATCACAATCGCATCCTCAAAGTTGAATCCTTTCCAAGGCATGAATGCTACCATTAGGTTTCTACCCAATGCAAGCTCTCCCTTTTCTGTTCCGTATCCCTCACTTAACACGGCCCCCTTCTTAACCTTATCGCCTTTCTTTACGATTGGCCGAATGTTGACGGTTGTGCTTTGGTTGGTTTTCTTGAACTTAGTGAATGTATATGTCTTGTATTCATCGTCGAAGCTGACTAGTTCCTGTTCGTCGGTACGCTCATACTTGACGGTAACAGAGTTTGCATCAACCTCGGTAACAACACCGTTTCCTTCTGCATAACTCATTACACGAGAATCCTGAGCTACCAATTTCTCTAGACCAGTTCCTACAATCGGAGACTCTGGTCGTAATAGCGGTACAGACTGACGACTCATGTTTGATCCCATCAAAGCACGGTTCGCATCATCGTGTTCCAAAAATGGAATTAATGATGCCGCAATCGAAGCAATTTGATTCGGAGCAACATCCATTAGTGTGATGTCTTTAGGCTCTACAACTGGGAAATCACCTTCAAATCGCGCCTTAACACGGTCATTTTCGAAGGTTCCTTTATCCGTAATAATGGCATTCGCCTGAGCAATCATTTGAGCATCTTCCTCTTCTGCGCTCAAATAAATGATGTCATCTAGTTTCACCTTTCCATCAGCAACCTTGCGATATGGTGTTTCAATGAAACCTAATCTATTCACCTTAGCATATACACAGAGAGAAGAAATAAGACCAATGTTTGGACCTTCAGGTGTTTCAATCGTACAAAGCCGGCCATAGTGTGTGTAATGAACGTCACGAACCTCAAATCCAGCACGCTCTCTAGAAAGACCACCTGGGCCTAATGCCGATAGTCTTCGTTTGTGCGTGATTTCAGATAATGGATTCGTTTGGTCCATAAACTGAGACAATTGGTTGGTTCCAAAAAACGAGTTGATCACAGAAGACAGGGTCTTCGCGTTAATCAAATCAATTGGAGTAAAGACCTCATTGTCACGAACGTTCATACGTTCACGAATGGTTCTAGCCATACGAGCAAGACCTACGCCGAATTGAGAGTATAATTGCTCTCCCACGGTACGGACTCTTCTATTACTTAAGTGGTCGATATCATCAACATTTGTTTTTGAATTGATCAATTCAATCAAATACTTGATGATTTCAATAATATCAACCTTGGTAAGGACACGGTTTTCCATGTCGATATCTAGGTTCAATTTCTTGTTGATTCTATATCTACCTACTTCACCGAGGTCATATCGCTTATCTGAGAAGAAAAGCTTATCGATAATTCCACGCGCAGTTTCCTCATCTGGTGGCTCCGCATTTCGAAGGATACGATAGATGTGTTCAACCGCTTCAATTTCTGAGTTTGAAGGATCCTTTTGAAGTGTATTGTAGATAATCGCGTGATCTGCAGCATTAAGGTTTTCCTTGTGCAGAAGAACAGTCTTAACATCCGCATCTACGATTAGGTCGATGTGATCGTCTTCTAGAACGGTCTCGCGATCCACTATTACTTCGTTTCGTTCTATGGAAACAACTTCTCCAGTGTCTTCATCCACGAAATCCTCAAACCATGTCTTAAGTACACGTGCAGCCAGCTTGCGACCTACAGCCTTCTTAAGACCGGACTTACTTACTTTTATTTCATCAGCTAGATCGAAGATCTCAAGTATCTCCTTATCGCTTTCGTAACCAATCGCTCTAAATAGAGTTGTTACAGGAAGTTTTTTCTTTCGATCGATGTATGCATACATGACTTGATTAATGTCAGTAGCGAATTCAATCCAAGATCCCTTGAATGGGATAATTCGAGCAGAATACAATTTAGTTCCGTTCGCATGAAAGCTTTGACCGAAGAACACACCAGGAGATCTGTGTAGCTGTGAAACAACAACACGCTCAGCGCCATTGATTACAAATGATCCTCCAGGGGTCATATAAGGTATCGTACCTAAGTATACGTCCTGAACAATAGTTTCGAAATCCTCATGTTCTGGATCGGTACAGTATAGCTTAAGTTTTGCCTTGAGTGGGACACTATATGTAAGGCCTCGCTCCATACACTCAGGAATGGAATAACGCGGTGGATCTACAAAGTAATCCAAGAACTCAAGGACAAAGTTGTTTCGCGAATCTGTGATCGGAAAGTTCTCGCTAAAAACATTGAAAAGACCTTCGTTCTCTCGATCCTCTGGTGAGGTTTCAAGCTGGAAAAAGTCTCGAAACGACTGCAGCTGAATATCAAGGAAGTCTGGATACTGCAGGCTTGTCTGTGAACGCGAAAAGTTGATTCTTTCCGGGATATTTGTTTTGGTCATGGAATGAAATAATAAAATGATAAACTACAACGCACAAAGGGCCTAGTCCCAGATTTCTCTGGAACTAGACCTTTAAAAAGCAATTATCTTCGATAGTTACTTGACCTCAACCTCAGCACCAGCTTCAGAAAGCTGTGTTTTGAATGCTTCAGCTTCGTCTTTAGAAACTCCTTCCTTAAGTGGCTTAGGAGCACTATCAACTAGTTCCTTAGCCTCCTTAAGGCCAAGACCTGTCATTTCCTTAACAAGTTTCACAACAGCAAGCTTGGACGCACCAGCACTGTTGAGTATAACATCGAATTCGGTTTGTTCTGCACCACCACCGTCAGCGTCTCCGCCTCCAGCTGGTCCAGCCATTGCAACTGCTGCTGCAGCTGGCTCAATACCGTACTCATCTTTCAAAATAGTTGCAAGTTCATTAACCTCTTTTACGGTTAGGTTTACGAGTTGCTCTGCAAAAGCTTTTAAATCAGCCATTTTTATTGAATTATAAATTGATTACCTAGATTCTATTAATTTAATTATGCTGCTCTTTCTTCAAGAGTCTTGAGAATTCCGGCCAGTTTGCCACCTCCAGACTTAAGTCCAGATATAACAGATTTGGCAGGAGATTGAAGTAAAAGAATGACTTCACCAATAAGTTCATCTTTAGATTTCAGAGCGACAAGTGCATCGAGGAACTCATCCCCTACATATACACTCTCTTGGATATACGCACCCTTTAGGATAGGCTTATCCGATTTCTTTCTGAATTCCTTAATGAGCTTGGCAGGAGCATTACCCGCCTCGGCTATCATCAAACCTGTGTTGCCCTTTAATACATCACCACTTAGTTCGCCAAATTCTTTGCCATCAACACGTTCCATCGCCTTTCGGAGAAGGGTGTTTTTGACAACCTGAAGTTGAACATCTCTTTGAAAACAAAGTCTGCGCAACTTTCCAGAACTTTCAGCATTTAAACTGGCTATGTCTGTTAAATAAAAAACCTCACTCTTACCCAATCGATCTGCAAGATCATTGATTAGGGCATCTTTTTCTTGACGTGTCATCTTACTTTTTAATTAAGATTATAAACTGAATGACTTCGAGTCAACCTTAATGCTCGGGCTCATGGTACAAGACATGAAGACACTCTTCATGTATGTGCCTTTCGACGAGCTAGGCTTCAGTTTAACTATTGTCTGTAACAATTCAATCGCATTTTCAGCGATTTTCTGTGCATCGAAGGAAACTTTTCCAATGGAAGCGTGCACAATACCAAATTTATCGACTTTGAAGTCGATCTTACCTGCTTTAACGTCTGTTACTGCTTTACCAATATCCATGGTTACAGTACCCGTCTTAGGGTTTGGCATAAGTCCTCTTGGGCCTAAAATTCGACCTAGAGCACCAACCTTTCCCATAGCGCTTGGCATGGTAATGATTACATCCACATCGGTCCATCCGCCTTTTATCTTAGCGACATATTCATCAAGACCTACGTGATCAGCACCCGCATCCTTAGCCTCTTGTTCTTTGTCTGGAGTACACAGTACCAAAACTCTCACATTTTTCCCGGTACCATGTGGTAAAGACACAACTCCACGCACCATTTGGTTGGATTTTCGAGGATCCACACCCAAACGAATTGCTAAGTCAATAGAGGCATCAAAATTTGATGTGCCAATTTCTTTTATCAATGCACTTGCTTCAGCAAGTGGATATGATTTGTCTGCATCAACTTTCTCTAATGCAGCTTTTCTCTTTTTTGTTAATCTGGCCATGTCTAATATTATTTAACGGCTAAGCCCATACTAGGTGCAGTTCCTTTTACCATCTCCATTGCCGACTCCACTGTGAAGCAGTTTAAGTCGACCATCTTGTCCTCGGCAATAGCCTGGACCTGGGCAGTGGTAACTGTACCAGATTTAATACGATTTGGTTCCGCTGAACCAGATTTAATTTTCGCAGCCTCCTTTAATTGTACTGCAACAGGTGGAGTTTTTACGATGAAGTCAAAAGACTTATCGCCATAAACCGTAATTACTACCGGTAATACTTTTCCTGCTTTGTCTTGAGTTCTTGCATTGAATTGTTTGCAAAACTCCATAATGTTAACGCCCTTCGCACCTAGCGCTGGACCAACTGGAGGTGAGGGATTGGCCGCTCCACCTCGTACTTGTAGCTTTATTAAAGCACTTATTTCTTTCGCCATCTTATATACTTAGTTCAAGCGTTCTGTTCTCCGAATTTTTCGGGCAGAACTCCTAATTATTAATTACTCTTTTTCTACTTGCATGTAGCTAAGTTCAAGTGGAGTCTTACGTCCAAAAATCTTAACCATCACTTTTAACTTCTTCTTGTCTTCGTTGATCTCTTCAATAACTCCTGAAAAACTATTAAACGGACCATCGATAACTTTCACTGCCTCGCCGACTACGAACGGAATATTCAATTCTGCTTCGCTATCCGCCATTTCATCCACCTTACCGAGCATACGATTAACCTCGCTTTGTCTTAATGGAATAGGCTTTCCTCCTTTTTTGTCAGACAAAAACCCAATGACATTCGTCATATTCTTAATCATGTGAGGAATCTCACCAATTAAATTTGCTTCGATGAAAACATATCCTGGATAGAGGTTCTTTTCTTTACTTACTTTTTTTCCTTTTCGAATCTGATATACCTTTTCTATAGGTAGTAGTATTTGAGCTATATACTCCTGAAGACCTTGATATTCAATCTCCATTTCGAGCTGCTCCATAACTTTTCGTTCCTTCCCACTAATAGCGCGAACAACGTACCACTTCAAATCAGCCGTTTTGACTTCTGACATAGCTTATCCGAAAATTGTGTTATAGATCACATCCATGAGCTGGCCAAACCCAAGATCCATCAGGTAAATTATACCAGCTACGATGAAAGTGGCAATTAGAACCACAATGCCGCTACTTTGCAACTCAGTCCACGTTGGCCAAGAGACTTTGTTCGTCAACTCGTCAACTGCTTCTTCGATGTATGTTCTTACTCCTGCCATATCACATTTTTGCACGGGCGGTAGGAATCGAACCCACAGCCGCTGGTTTTGGAGACCAGTGCTCTACCAATTGAGCTACACCCGTATGGTTTGGAATGTTAATTCCGGTTCTTAACTCTACACAACCTTCGATTTTACTCGAAAGCATTTCCCTCTTTTATATAACAACAGAAAGTGTGAGGCCTCAAATTCAGCCCCACACTTCTGAATAATTAAACTAGTCTTACTCGAGGATCTCAGTAACCTGACCAGCGCCTACCGTTCTACCACCTTCACGGATAGCGAACTTAAGACCTTGGTTAATTGCTACAGGAGCAATTAGATTCACCTCAATGGTAAGGTTGTCACCAGGCATAACCATTTCACGGCCATCCCCTAACATGATTTCACCTGTAACATCCGTTGTTCTTAAGTAGAACTGTGGACGGTACTTATTGTGAAATGGTGTGTGACGTCCACCTTCTTCTTTCTTTAGGATATACACCTCAGCTTTAAACTTCGTGTGTGGAGTAATTGTACCTGGCTTGCAGATTACCATTCCTCTTCTAATATCCGCCTTCTCAATACCTCTAAGTAACAAACCAACGTTATCGCCAGCTTCTCCTCTATCAAGGATTTTTCGGAACATCTCAACTCCAGTGATTGTAGAAGTCAATTTTTCTTCGAAACCTAAAATCTCAACTGCATCACCTGTATTGATAACTCCAGTCTCGATTCGTCCTGTGGCAACAGTTCCACGACCAGTAATGGAGAATACATCCTCAACTGGCATCAAGAAATCCTTGTCAATCTCACGTGGAGGCATTGGGATGTAGCTATCAACAGCAGCCATTAGATCCATGATCTTATCTTCCCATGCAGCTTCTCCGTTCAAACCTCCTAGAGCTGAACCTTGAATTACAGGAGCATTGTCTCCATCATAATCATAGAAAGAAAGTAATTCTCTTACTTCCATTTCAACAAGCTCAAGAAGCTCTTCGTCATCAACAAGGTCAACCTTGTTCATGAAAACTACGATTTGAGGTACACCAACCTGACGCGCAAGAAGGATGTGCTCTCTTGTTTGTGGCATTGGACCATCAGTAGCAGCAACAACGAGAATAGCACCGTCCATTTGGGCAGCACCAGTAACCATGTTCTTCACATAATCCGCGTGACCTGGACAATCAACGTGAGCGTAGTGACGATTCTCGGTTTGATATTCTACGTGTGACGTATTAATTGTAATACCTCTTTCCTTCTCTTCTGGAGCGTTGTCGATCGAATCGAATGAGCGCAATTCAGAGAATCCCTTCTTCGCTAGCACCGTGGTGATAGCAGCAGTTAGGGTTGTTTTACCGTGGTCGACGTGACCAATCGTTCCGATGTTCAAGTGTGGTTTGGAACGATCAAAATTTTCCTTTGCCATGACTTATTTAACTATTTAGTTTAATTATTAATTACTACTTCAAAAAACACAGAGCCAATGGGGGGAATTGAACCCCCGACCTCTTCCTTACCAAGGAAGCGCTCTACCCCTGAGCTACATCGGCTTAATTTGTAACTCCAGTCGAGCATTTACTATTGACCAACCTGGCCAAACAAAACAGAGCGGGAGACGAGACTCGAACCCGCGACCCTCAGCTTGGAAGGCTGATGCTCTACCAACTGAGCTACTCCCGCTTAACAAACCTCAACTTGAGATTTCTCTATTTCAAAAGAACTTCGTGGGGAGAGCAGGATTCGAACCTGCGAAGTTAAAAAACAACAGATTTACAGTCTGTCCTCGTTGGCCGCTTGAGTATCTCCCCTAAACCTATTGAGTCTTTAAACCCACTTTAAATGAACGAGCCGGTGGAGGGATTCGAACCCCCGACCCGCTGATTACAAATCAGCTGCTCTGGCCAACTGAGCTACACCGGCATTTTTAAACAGAAATGCATAAATACACCCCCCCTGAAAAAGGTCTGCAAATTTATACATAGTTTGATAGGTAACAAACGTTGCCGAATATTTTTCGCAGGTAACTGCTATTTGAACGAAATAAACTGGTTAATGTAGCTGTAAAAGCTTGCCCTTTTTTCTACGCACTTGCCGTCTTAGCGCCTCAGCAGCAAGATCCGTAGCCTCTTCAAAGCTCTTGCATTGTTTTTTTGCAAACATCTCCTTGCCAGGCGTTAATAATCGGATTTCAGCCACTTTATTCTTCGCGTTATCCGATTTATCGATGCGTAAATAAACCTCACCCCCTAAAATATTGTCATAATACTGCTCAAGTTTCGACATTTTCTCCTGTATGAAATTGATCAGTTTATGATCGGCATCAAAATGAATAGAGTGAACTTTAATTTCCATGGTTATTGCTTTTTATTTCTAGGGTGTGCATTACGATAAACATCTTTCAATTTGTCCAATGAAGTGTGGGTATATACCTGAGTCGCAGATAGACTAGAATGTCCGAGAAGTTCTTTAATCGACTGCAAGTTGGCTCCTTCGTTTAAAAGATGAGTGGCAAACGTATGGCGGAGCACGTGTGGGCTCTTCTTATCCATTGACGTCACTTGCGAAAGATACTTTTTTACAATTTTATAAACAAGGCTTGGGTAAAGTTTCTTGCCTGCTTTGGTTAAGAATAGATTCGGATCAATGATCGAGTCTAGTTCGTCTCGCAGCACCAAATATTCGGATATTAAATCGAATATCACCTGTGCCATTGGCACTATGCGTTCCTTGTTTCGCTTCCCTAAAACCTTAAGGCTACCATCAGCCGCATCTAGACTATCAATGCTTAATGTAATGAGTTCTTCCCGTCTCAACCCACAGGCATAAAACAGATTCAAAATCAATCTATCTCTTACCCCCTCAAAATCCTGCGCAAACTCTATTTCATTGAATAGCTTTTGAATTGATTCCTCCCGAACTACACTCGGGAGCCCTACACCAGTTTTAGGTCTTTGAATATTCCGGGCTGGGTTGGCCTTGAGCAGACCGTTTCGAATGCAGTATTCAAATAACGATTGGATGGAACTTATCTTTCTATTGATAGACCTCGGCATGAGGCCTAATTCGGATTGTGAAGCAATGAATGAACTCACATGCCTTCTGTGTATTTCACCTACACCCTCTATTTCTAATTCTGCTTCTAAAAAGTCAGCGAACGCAAAAAGGTCATTGCGGTAGGCCTTGATCGTATGACCACTATACCGTTTCTCATAGGCGAGGTATTCGAGAAAGGTTTCAACAATAGTTTTGATAGGCTGATTTTAACTCCCTGAAAATAAAAAATCCGCTGCAATGAGCGGATTCAATATTATAGGTATGAAGCAAAAATCTATTCTAGGTCACCAAACATTTGGTTTCTATAGATGGCTTTCATTTTCATCTGACGCTTTTCATCTGATGGCTTTGTAAATTTTTGACGAGCACGCAATTGCTTCATTGTGCCGGTACGTTCGAATTTCTTCTTGTACTTCTTTAGCGCCTTCTCTATTGATTCGCCTTCTTTAACTGGAATTATTAGCATAGTTTCTTCCTCCTTTGGAGGCGCGAATGTATAAATCTATTCTTATACAATCTGCATCTATTTTAAAATTTCTCTTGAAATTACAAGCTTCTGAATTTCAGAGGTTCCTTCACCTATCGTACACAGTTTTGAATCACGATAAAACTTCTCAGCAGGGTACTCTTTTGTATATCCATAACCGCCGTGAATTTGCACCGCCTCGTTCGAGGTACGCACTGCTACTTCTGATGCATAATACTTTGCAAATGCTGACTCCTTAGTCACGGCCTTACCGCGATTTTTTAAATCAGCTGCTTGCATAATCAATAGTTCTGCTGCCTCTATCTCGGTTCCCATATCAGCCAGCTTGAAAGCAATCGCCTGAAATTGTGAGATTGGCTTCCCAAACTGCTCTCTTTCTTTAGAATACTTCAACGAGCAGTCTAAGGCCCCTTTTGCAATGCCCAAGGACAAAGCTGCAATCGAAATTCGCCCTCCATCTAACACTTTCATTGCCTGGATAAAACCTTCTCCTTCCTTTCCCAACAAACTTGATGCTGGGAGTCGACAATTGTCAAAAAACAGCGCGGCCGTTTCTGAGGCGCGCATACCAAGTTTATCCTCCTTTTTTCCTCCTGAGAATCCTGCTGTTCCTTTTTCCACAACAAACGCACTCATTCCATGGGAGTCTCCTTTATCACCAGTACGGACAATCACAACTGCTACATCACCACTGATGGCATGGGTAATAAAGTTCTTCGATCCATTCAGAACCCATTCGTCTCCTTCGAGCACAGCGGTAGTATTCATTCCACCTGAGTCAGAACCCGTTCCGGTCTCTGTCAATCCCCAGGCTCCAATCCACTCGCCACTTGCAAGCTTTGGAAGGTATTTCTGCTTTTGCTCTTCCGTTCCAAATTGCAAAATATGGTTTGTGCAAAGTGAATTATGAGCTGCAACGCTCAATCCTATCGAACCACAAACTCTTGAGATCTCCGAAACAATGGTTGCATATTCAAAATATCCCAAACCGGCTCCTCCGTATTCTTCCGGAACAAATACTCCCATCATTCCAAGCTCGCCCATTTTACGGAAAAGATCCACCGGAAAATGCTGACTTTCATCCCACTCCATCATCTTGGGTCGTATTTCCTTCTCTGCAAAATCACGCACCATTTGGGTGATCATATCTTCATTTTCGAATCCTGAAAAATTCATGTGCTTTAATAATTTATTAGTGTAACGATTTTCTCAGAGAAAGGTTTTAACCGATCTTCTCCTTTCAGAAAATCTAATCCGACAACAAAGCTAAACCCCGATACGACGCCACCTACCTTTTGAATCAGTTTGGCCGCAGCCTCTGCTGTGCCCCCAGTAGCAAGTAGGTCATCGTGTACTATAACTTTCTGTCCTTGAGAAATCTCGTCCTCATGCATTTCTATTATGGCAGAGCCGTACTCAAGCTCATATTCAAACTCGACCGTTTTATAAGGCAGCTTCCCCTTTTTTCGAATGATGGTAAATCCAGCTCCGAGCTCCTGAGCGACCAACATTCCAAATAAAAACCCTCGACTTTCAACTCCGGCCACCCTTTCGATCCCCATATTTCGATAGGGATCGGCTGCAGCTTTCGCTACTTCTCTGCATAAATCGACATCTCTCAGAATCGGTGTAATATCCTTGAACATGATACCTGGCTTAGGAAAGTCAGGAATGGTGCGTATGGATCTAGCAAGTTTTTCTTTGAGGATCATTCAACAGTCAAGTAGGGTGCAATTTTAAGATAAACCGAATCATTAATTACATCCGTCTCTTTAATCAGTGAGATATTCTCATATGGGCCGTGCTGATCTCTGTAGTTAACAATAATCTTTGCCTGCCGCCACGATAAATATGGATGGTAAGCTAGGCGCCTCACATCACACGAATTCAGGTGAATTGGGACAATAAGCGCTGTGTCAAGCGTACTGTGTTCTATGAGGCTTTCGATTGCATCATCCTTCATGTTATAGATTTCCAAAAGCTGCAGGTAATCTCTAAAACCGCCCAAATCCGCTCGAAGCTTTACGATTTCTCTGGCGTAATATGGGCCTATCCAGGGAACTTGGATCAATTCGAGACTTTCTGCTTGGTTCAATTCAATTTTCGGGATACTTGCCGCAACACTGTCTGGTGCGCTAATCATAAATTGATTAGCGCTCTCGGTTTGTTGTGCTTTAACCTCGAATTGAGCATAAGGCTCCGCCTTCTTTATCCATTCTGAATCAATTCCATAAATTTTTGAAAGATCGCTCATAGATCCAAATCGTCCTCCCTTCGTTCGATATTTCACAAGTCTTTCGGCAACATAGTCTTTCAGCCCAAGGCGAATCAACTCTTGTGCACTGACAACATTCGGATCAAACGATACCCAGCGTATCTCTGGTTTTGTATTTGAATCGGAATCATTGGTTGAAATCAAGTTTTTCTCGGTTTCAACAAAGTCATCAATTGTCTCAAGGTCCTGAAAGGTGAGTTTGGGAAGAGCTTGTGGCATGTTGCGCATCACCACATGAATAGAAATTAGGACAAAGAGCATAAAGACCAACGCAAACAAGCCCCGTCTTTCTCGATTGTTGAAGGTGAAGTATTCTCTTACAATTCTTTTCCAAGTGCGCATTGAATGGGCGAATATTATTCAATATACCAATTCAGCTCAGTTCAAAACAGGATAAGGGGAAATTACAACTGCAAAAATAAGAGGGTCGTTATTGAAGGTCGCCAATCGCTTACCCGGTTTTCGGACAAATTTCTAGTTTACTTTTTAGCCTTAATTGCCTTCAAATATTTGGACAGTTCATCGCGCACGTTTGGAGCGAGAATAATGAGACCAATCATATTTGGAACCATCATGGCAAAGATCATAGCATCGGAAAAACCTATGACAGAACCAAGACTCGCCGCTGCACCAATGATTACAAAAAGGCAAAAAAGCAACTTGTATGTGTATTCCATTTTCTTGGAACGTCCAAATAAATAGGCCCAACCTTGAAACCCGTAATACGACCAGGAAATCATGGTGCTAAAGGCAAAAAGAATTACCGCTATAGTTAACACATATGGAAACCAAGAAATAACCGATTCAAATGCCCCAGAAGTTAAGAGTATTGCTTGTGCATCGTTTAAACCAGCGTTTTCTGGAGTCACATTTCCTGTAATAATCAAAACCAAGGCGGTCATTGTACAAACAACGACGGTGTCGATGAATGGCTCTAATAGCGCAACCATTCCTTCCGATGCTGGGTACTTTGTTTTCACTGCTGAATGTGCTATGGATGCACTACCAACTCCCGCTTCATTTGAAAATGCTGCTCGCCTAAATCCCTGAACCAAGACTCCGACAGCACCACCTGCGACCCCGATCGGGCTAAATGCTCCGTTAATAATTTGCATGAATGCATCGCCAATCATATCGAACTTTGCTATTAATATGAACAAGGATGCGCCTACATAGATCACAACCATGAACGGGACAATCTTGTCCGTCACTTTCGCGATTTTCTTAATCCCGCCGATAATAACTATACCAACAAAAACGGCCATTACAATCCCAAACAACCAGCCTTTATCATGTAAAATTGACGCTTCGCCCCCAGTTATGCTTTCAACCAATTGGAAGGCTTGATTTACTTGGAACATGTTACCACCTCCAAAGGATCCACCGACTACAAAGATCGCGAACAAAACGGCCAACACCTTACCTAAACCACCAGCGCCCTTCGAGGCTAGACCTTTTGTAAGATAATACATTGGACCACCGTAAACGGTTCCATCTGGTGCAATATCTCGATACTTAACACCGAGGGTACACTCCACAAACTTGGAAGCCATACCTAAAAGCCCGGCCACAATCATCCAAAAGGTTGCGCCTGCTCCACCAATGGAAACGGCAACCGCTACACCCGCAATGTTTCCAAGACCTACCGTTGCAGAAAGCGCGGCGGTTAATGCTTGAAAGTGCGACACTTCTCCTTCGTGGCCTTCAATTCGAATTGTATCGGGGTTGTCACCGTCATCTGTAAAAACTTGATCCGACACTTCCACTTTGTGATCAATTCGATCTTCTAAATCATCATATTTCCCTCTGACAATATTGATTGAAGTCATCAATCCAGAAAAGTTGATGAACTTAAAATAGAACGTGAAATAGGACGCGCCGAGAATTAGAGGGAACAAGACCCAATAAATGCTGACTTCCTCTGAGAATGGAATTTTGTAAAAAACGAAATTGACAAACCATCCCGTTGCGTCACCAAAGACCTTATCAATCCTTTCATCCAAACCCATTGCGCTGGATTCTTGAGCTAAAAGTGGTAACGAGGCTAATTGGGTAAGAACAAGAGAGAATAATAGACGTAAATTTTTCATCATCATTTTTGCGTTGAGTCAAATATATAGGAATATGGACAGGTCAATTAAGGATTTCATCTCGTAAAGATTTGAGCCCCTCGTGTACGTTTTTCGGAGAGAAGTTCAGATCGTCACATGCCTTTCTAATTCGCAATGAAGTATCTATAGGACGGCGAACATCCTCGGGCATTTCGGGTGTTTTAACACCACGAAGTAGAGACCCATCCAAGTTAAATATCTTGGCAACTTCGCTCGCAAATTCGAACACACTGACCTCTTGAGGACCGGCCAAATGATATATCCCGGTTAGCTTTGATTTCGCCAATTCCAACGTCATTTTAGCCAAATCGAGAGCATATATCGGTGATCTTCTTTGATCCTCTGTAATGTCAATAGAATTGCCACGTTCCAATTGTCCAATAAGCCATATTGGAAAGTTCAACCTTGCTAGATCATGATTGACTCCATAAACAAGGGAAGTGCGCACAATTGCAAAATCTTTCAGTGCATTTAGAACTAAGGTCTCGGCTTGGAGCTTAGACTTAGCATATATACTCATAGGCATTGCCGCGTCCAATTCCGAATAAGATCCTGCGACACCATTAAAAACAAAGTCGGTTGAAAATAAAATAAGACGAGCGTCATTATTCGAGCACCATTTAATAAGCTCATCGACCGCCTCCACATTTACCCTGTGGGTTTCGAGTTGATTTTTCGCGGCGTATTCTATGGCTGAGACACCCGCGGTATGTATTATAATCGCGGGGTTAACCTGATCAAGCAGGTTGGTTAAAGCGCGGGCATCAGCTATGTCAAGTGAATAAAACTGGTCGTTTGGATAAAATCGATTCATTCGACGCGAGGTATAGACTACCTCAAATTCATCCATATCCATTTTTGAAAATTGGCTTGCAACCAGTCCATTTGCTCCTGTAATGAGCAACCTCCGCTTACCATCATTCATCGATATGCAAAGCCGACTTTAGTTTCTTGATTTGATCTGGATTTCCAAGCACAAAGAGCTTTGATTTTGGAACCAGCTCAGTTTCTGGTGAGGGATTTACAATGATTTCATTATTCGGTGTTTTAAACCCAATAATGCGCGCTCCGGTCCTGTAGCGCTTCTCAATTTCCATAATGCTCTTATGTTCAAAATCTGAAGGAAGGTTTTTAAACCGAACCTCAACAAGGGTAGAATCATCCATCCCCATGAGTGAAATGTGATCGAGAAACTCCATTAAATCAGGTGTTAACACGAGTGTGGCCATGTGGGAGCCACCAACCTGATCGGGTAAGATTACGTTGTTTGCACCGGCAATTTTAAGCTTCGGCTCACTTCGATCATCGCTTGCTCGAGAGATAATATTAAGATCTCGATTTAACTCTCGGGAACTGAGAACAACGAATAAGTTGTCCGCATCTTTTGGTAAGGCTGTAATAATTGCCTTTGCTCGGTCGACGCCGGCACGCAGCAACACTGTATCGTCCGTGGCATCCCCAGGAATAATTAAGATTTCATCATCCATGTCGGTGATTGATGACACTAAATCAGCATCGTGTTCGATTACGACAAACTTCTGATTGTGAGCCTTCAGAGATTTGATCGCTTGTTTTCCATTCCTGCCGTATCCGCATACGATGACATGGTTATTCAGACTGTCTAGCTCATTCATAATCTTGTAGTTTTTAAAATACACACGGTACTTACCCGAAATAATGTAGCGCGTTACGTTTGAAAAGGTATAGGCAAATGTTCCGAAAGTGGTGATAATCAAAAGCGAAGTGAAAACTTTTCCAGCGTCTGAAAGTGGTTGAACTTCTCCAAAACCAACGGTCGAAACCGTTATCACGGTCATGTAAAAAGCATTGACGATGTCGTACCCTTCGATCCAAACGAATCCAGCTGTTCCACCTAGAAACACCACTATTAAAAATAGCAGAGCATAGTAGATCTCTTTGAAATATTTAAACTGAGGTAGAGTGTTCACGTCCTATTTCGAAGGGTCAAATATCCCAAATAGTTGGGCGCTTGGACTTAAAGAAATCCTTTTGTTCTAACCAAAATAACAGAGCAAAATAAATGATGATGGGTGAACCAAAAGTGAAAAAGGATACATAGATAAAGTAGACTCGAATGCGCGAGGACTTGATGCCCCACTTCTCGCCCAGCCAGTCGCAAACACCAAAGGCGTTTCGTTCTAAGAAGGACTGAAATTTATCGATCATTGATGATTAAGTATCTGTTTACCTACGTTGCAAAGTACGCAATTTTTATGATCGCAATAGCCCGTAGATAGCTCAATTAATCCCTGAGATTCGCTTGCGTTCGATGGTTTGACGTTCAAGTGATTCCACCTACGAGTTATCGCGTTGCTCTCTGGTGGCGTATTATTCAACAACTCAACCGCCTTTTCCTTGAAGGTCTCATCCCCTACCTGAATTGCATAGAAAAACAAATATGGCACCACCACATTAATCCTCAGTATTTGCTCTAAACCTAGGCTCAGTTTCACCGGATGTGGGCGTTCATTTTCAACTCCAAAATTGAAATGGGTATTCCAGTAATCCGATGCTTGCGCCTCGAACGCGCCATCATTAAGACTACCCTCTCCAAGCACCAATGCCTGAATCGACGCCAATTTTTGAAATAACGAGGCCATTAGCGCAAGCCTTCGCGATGGAAAGTTTGGAGGCCTTAATCCTCCAAATTTCCACACCACATTTATCTCAACAAGTCCGTATTTTATCTTAAGAAAAGCGAATTCCTTGACCAGTCGATCTTCGTATTCATCGCGTGGCTCACTGATCTTTAGCAGTCCTGCTACACCAAATAATAGGGCCTCCAATTGAAATAGATTATCCGCGTGTTTGGCTAGCGTATTGAAGGGTATGGCTCTAGATAATTGTTGAAATGCAAGCTTGTTTCTTCCCTGTCCAATATATCCGGCAAGCTGGATGTAGAAGGTTTCCATCCAATCGCCCCTGGTATACTTATGAATCAACTCTATATCGACTGTCTTTCTTTCGAGCCTAGAAATGGCCAGCCTTTCAAGCCATGCTTTAAAGCTAATTGCCGACACACTTCTAAATGAATGCTCACATGGTATACTAGATTTACTGGCTTTCAGTTGCTCGTATTTACTGATAATCGAGCTCGAAATTCGCCCATCGAGTTCTATTGTTGGAATTTGTTCGCCGCGTTGATTCAACACCTCCTGATCGTGCTTGTAGACTACATGTAAGACTACATTATTGTAGGCAGGGTCGAATTGGTGTTTGTGGTTGTTCCATTCAGAGCTTCTTGTGTGTATTTCCACACTACCAGCCCACAGTGTATCCGCTATCCGAACTTTACCTTCGCTGAAATCTGGACCAGCAATCTTGTTTAAGTACCCAACATGAGAAATTGAGACGTTGAGTCCATCAACGGTTTTGAGGTTCGATCTATTAAATAATCCATTGGCCCATATGAATTGTAACAGATCTTCTTGCATGATCTACCCAATCATTTGACTCATTTGGATTTGGAGTTCGCTTGCTTTCATAGCCGAAGCTTTAGCAAAATCCTCACCGCTGCTCGCGAAAATTATCTGACGAGACGAATTGACCAATAGCCCTATGTCTCCGTTCATTAGCATCTTCAATTCTTCGAGGGTACCTCCTTGTGCTCCGACTCCAGGAACCAAGAAAAAATGATCCGGAAACTCGGATCTAATTGGACTAAAATACTCCGCCTTTGTTGCTCCAATCACGAACATGATATTTTCACTGTTTCCAAGTTTGGCAATCCGTGTCATTGTTTCTTGAAAAACAAAACGACCATTTTCTAATCGCTGCAGTTCGACGTCCTCTGCCCCTTTGTTGGACGTGAGACCCAAGACGATGGACCATTTATTATCGAATGCCAAGAATGGTGTAACGGAGTCCGCACCCATGTATGGGGATATTGTAATCGCGTCGCAATCAAGTTGCTCGAAAAATGCTTTCGCATACTGTGCAGCCGTGTTTCCTATGTCTCCACGCTTTGCATCTGCAATGATTAGGGCTTCCCCTTTCGGAATCTTTTCAATGGTTCTAGCCAACGCATGCCAACCATCCTCGCCCAAGGACTCATAGAAGGCAATATTAAGCTTGTAGGCGACTGCATATGGCAAGGTGGATTTAATAATTGCCTCATTAAAGGCAAGGACACCTTCCGCAGTTTTTGGCAAATGACCGGGCATCTTTGCCGGATCAGAATCTAAACCGACGCACAAAAACGATTGTTTGCGTCGAATTAATTGAACTATTTCAGCTTTATTCATTTCTAGTTGGACATTATATCCTCTCCGGCTTTAAGCTTTTCGGCATTTTCTGCCATCACAAGCTCGTCAATTATCTTTTGAATGTCTCCATTCATAATCGCATCTAAATTATATAAAGTGAGGCCAATCCTGTGATCTGTGACACGGCCCTGTGGGAAATTATAGGTTCGAATCTTTGCTGAACGGTCGCCGGTAGAAACCATTGTTTTCCGTTTTGAAGCGGTCTCATCCAAGCGTTTATTTGCTTCCAGCTCATACAGCCGAGTGCGCAACATATCCATGGCAATTTCCTTATTGCGCAATTGCGATCGTTCGGTTTGACATTGAATATAAATACCCGAAGGCTTATGCGTTAACTGGACCTTTGTCTCCACCTTATTGACATTTTGCCCACCCGCACCACTGGATCTGGCAGTTTGTATCTCAATATCAGCTGGATTGATAACAACATCTACTTCTTCCGCCTCAGGCAGCACTGCAACGCTCGCCGCAGAAGTATGCACCCGTCCCTGAGACTCCGTTTCTGGAACACGTTGAACGCGGTGAACACCTGCTTCGTACTTCAATATTCCATATGCATCAGCACCGATAACCTTCAGAATGACTTCCTTGTATCCACCAGCAGTGCCTTCTGTTACATCCATTACTTCGATCTTCCACTTTTGACCTTCGATATATCGAGAATACATTCGATACAGGTCTCCGGCAAAGAGACTCGCCTCATCGCCTCCTGCTCCCGCCCTAATTTCCAATACCGCATTGCGGTCATCATCTGGGTCTTTTGGCACCAACAACCACTTGATTTTTTCTTCCATCTCTGGCACCTGAATCTCCAACTCTGTCAGTTCTTCCTTGGCCATTTCTCGCATTTCTTCATCCTTTTCGGTTTGAAGCATTGCTTTCGTACTCTCCAGGTTTCCAATCAGATCTCTATACTCGAGATAGACTTTAACAATCTCTCCTAGATCACTGTATTCCTTATTCAGTTTCACGAATCGCTTCATGTCACTGATAACCTCAGGGTCGCTGAGCTTCAACTCTACTTGTTGCCAGCGCTCTTTGATGTATTCGAGTTTCGTTAATAGACTACTCATTATCCTTTGGTATAGTTCAAAACTTCATTGTTGGCGTGAATTTCTAGTTCGGCCGTCTCGGATGCCTCAATATGACCAACAACTTGTGCATCCACACCAAAGGACTTGCTGATATCGATTATTGATTGGGCCTTTGACTCATCCACATAAAGCTCCATTCGATGCCCCATGTTAAAAACCTGGTACATTTCCTTCCAGCTTGTGCCACTATGCTTCTGAATCTCGGCAAAAAGCACTGGCGTTTTCATCAAGTTGTTTTTGATGACTTTATGCTGATTTAGGAAATGCAGAATTTTCGTTTGAGCTCCTCCGCTGCAATGAATGATTCCATTTATTCCATCCTGAAATTCTTGGAACACTTTCATCATGATTGGAGCGTATGTCCGAGTGGGAGAAAGCACCATTTTTCCAGCATTTAGCGGTGAACCTGGCACAGCGTCTGTTAGATTATACGGTCCAGTATAGGCCAATTCATCGTTTAGAGTTGGCTCAAAGCTTTCAGGATATTTTGAGCCAACCGATTTATTAAACAAGTCATGTCGCGCGGAAGTCAGACCATTACTACCCATCCCTGCATTCCATTGAGATTCATATTTTGATTGGCCTGAAGATGATAATCCTACAATTACATTCCCTGGTTGTATCCGCGATGCATCAATCACATCTGAGCGATTCATGACAGCCGTTACCGTGCTGTCCACGATTATGGATCGAACCAAGTCTCCGACATCGGCTGTTTCACCTCCAGTAGAATAGATCATGAACCCCATGTCCCGCATACTTTGAAGCAGCTCTTCTGTTCCTTCAATTATGGCCTTTATTACTTCTCCTGGTATTTCCTTCTTATTTCTTCCGATGGTGGATGAAAGTGCGATTGGTCCTTTTGCTCCTACACATAGTAGATCATCTGTATTCATCACCACCGCGTCTTGGGCTATCCCCCGCCATACGCTGAGATCTCCCGTTTCCTTCCAATAGGCATATGCCAAGGATGATTTTGTGCCGGCCCCATCAGCGTGCATTATTAAGCACTTTTCAGGATCACCAGATAACATATCTGGAATTATCTTACAGAACGCACTTGGGTATAGGCCTTTGTCGATGTTCTTTATTGCCTCGTGCACGTCAGCTTTCCCAGCGGAAACACCTCGTGATGCATATTTGTCGCTTACTTCCATTTGATTCAATAAAAAACCGCATGAATATCAAGTACTCATGCGGTCAATCTATGTTGTGTATCTACTTAGAGCCCTCTGCGGGTTGTTTCGGCACGTAGTCGAAACTCAATACGCTAAAGACTGTCCTTCTATTCTTAGCATGCGCCGCCTCTTTCTCAACTTTGGTAGGAAGCTTTGCAATTTCAGCATCAGAAATTGTTGTTCTTGATTCACCGTATCCTCTAGGCACCATTCGTGCAGGATCAACTCCTTTTGTAATCAGGTAATTCACACAGGTCTCTGCTCTTTTCTGCGAAAGAATCATGTTTGCTTTATCATTACCTCTAGTATCCGTATGAGCAGCTAGTTCAATTACAATGGTCGGATTCTCTTGAAGTGTATTGTATAGGAAGTCGAGCGAATCTTTTGAATTAATCTCTTCGTTAACCAATAGCTCCCATCTTCCAAGTGCATAGAACACCTTTCTCATAGGAATTGGCTTCTCACACGTTGCACACTGAAGCTCAAAGTCTTTCACAAATGCCGTTGACTCCTTCAAACCGACTGTCGTCTCCTGGCCTTTAGCGCCTAAATACTTCTCGCCATTCGAAGCATCTTGATCCATTCCATTCACTTCAATAGTGTAGGAAGTGTTTGCAAGGATGTATCGGTCGTCGTTCTCTCGTTTTTCGAATTCATATGCACCGGAAGCATCTGTCATTACCTCGCCAATGGAACCATCGGTACCCATCAACTTAACCTTAACATTACCAAGTGCTTCCTTGGTTTCCCAATCCGTTACTGTTCCTGACAACTTGAAAATCACTGGAGGCATGGTGAAACTGTAAATATCGTCTCCTCCTTTTCCACCAGCTCTATCCGATGTAAAATAACCCCGTGGAGCGTCGCCATCATAAATTATCGCAAAATCATTGGCGCTTGAATTAATAGGGGCGCCAACGTTCTCAACTCCTTTCCATTCCAATGTCTCCGGGTCATCCCCTTTCAACGTTGAATGAAAAATATCAAGGCCGCCCATTCCAATATGCCCATTGGAAGCAAAGTATAAATCTCCATTTTCATGAACGTATGGAAACATTTCATCGCCTGCAGTATTAATCTCTGGACCTAAATTCTTGGCAGGCCCCCACAACTTGGCTTTCTTATCAAATGATATAACCCAAAGGTCCTTTCCTCCTTCGCCTCCATACATATCGGATGAAAAGAGAATCATATCATCATCGAGTGCTACAGAGTGACCCGCGGCCGTTGTATCATCAATTCCAAAGTCCAACACCTCTGGTTCCGCCCATGCTTTACCTTGCTGACGCGCTGTATAGATTTGACAACCAAATGGTTTCTTCTTTTCGTACCCACATCGTGTGAAGTAGATCTGGCTATATTTTGAATCTAACCAAGGTGAACCTTCGTTGGCAGCACTGTTTATGGTTGGATCAGTAGGGACGGGTGCGGACCACTTGCCCTTGTTGTCACGTTGAGCAATGAAAATGTCGCTGAAGCTCTCTCCCGTAATTGGGTCATCCGACCCACCTGCACCGCCTGGGCGGGTAGAAGAAAACATAATGCTTTCGTGCTTTTTATCCGCAAAAAAACAGGAGAAATCATAGTAAGCCGTGTTCAGTTGAACCTCATTCTTAACGTTGTATCGAGCGGCTTCCTTGGTCAGTTTCACTGCTGTTTCGCAGGAAGCTATCCCGTTCTCAGCCTCTTTCTTTAAAGGCCCAGAAGCCTTAGATAGCGCCTCTCTATATTTTGCTGAAGCTTCGTCGTATTTGGCCATTTTACGAAGGATGTCCCCGTATCGAAGTGGCAATTCGGCATTGTCATATTCTGCGGCAACCGCTTTATCGTACCAAACCTGTGCTTGATCGGCTTGCTGTAATTCTCGATGGCACTCCCCGATTTTAAAGAGGATTCGAGCTTTTTCAGATTGCTTTTTCTCTTTGGAGTATGCTTTTTTATAAGCGTCTATTCCTTCAAAGTAAGCCTCAGCTTGAAAAGTTAAATCGGCCTCTTTTGTCCAATTCTTTTGCCCCACTGCTAGAGTGGAAATCAGGATCAAACAAAAAATGCTTAGCGCTCCTTTCACATATGTCATACGCGTCACTATTCTGTAGATGGTTAACACAACAAAGACCTTCGTTTTTGTTGATAGGTTGGCAAATCTAATGAAATAAGATATTGACTAGTAAATGAAAAATAAAGTAACTCAATTCATTTAGCTGCGACAGCTTATCTGGTGAATAAGAGTTCACGATATTTCGGCATTGGCCAAAGTTCGTCGTCAACCAATAGCTCTAGCTTATCTACCTCATAACGAAGGGTTTCCAAATACGGGATCACCTTTTCACAGTAGTACTTTGAACTTTCAAGAGCATCCTCCATGTTATTCGCAATTTTCCTTTCTTCGATCATTGCATCAACGTTAGACTGAAGTAGCGTAACATGTTCGGAAATGCTACTAATTATCTCAAAGTGAGGTTTGGCTAATCTTTTAAAGTCCTTCTCGCCATAAATCTCTTTCAGGCCGCGCACCCCTTCGATGACCTTACTCTGATATTCTAATGAAGCCGGGATAATATGATTTAAAGCTAAATCACCCGCTACCCGGGATTCGATCTGAATTTTGAGTTTATAATTTTCCAAGTAAATCTCATTCCGTGCCTCAAGCTCCTCATGGGTAAGTACTCCGGCCTCTTCAAACAAGTCTACAACCTTCTTTTCAAGATATGCGCCAAGCGCATGAGGCGTAGTCTTCACATTAGATAGACCTCGTTTCTTTGCCTCCTTCACCCATTCGTCACCATAGCCATTCCCTTCGAACAAAATATTCTTAGAGTCTATAATATAGGTCCGCAACACAGCAAGAATTGCCTCGTCTTTTTTCCTTCCTTTCTTGATTAAGGAATCTACTTCCGCGGCGAATTCTCTCAACTGCTTTGCCATAATTGTGTTCAACACAGTCATTGGTCCCGAGCAGTTAGCGGCTGAACCAACAGCTCTAAATTCAAACTTATTACCCGTAAAGGCGAAGGGAGACGTTCTGTTACGATCGGTGTTGTCGAGAAGGATTTCTGGAATCTTACCAATATTCAACTTTAGTTCCGTTTTCTCATCGGCAGACATATCCTTTTCTTTCACTCTATTCTCCAGATCTTCAAGAACTTTGGTCAGCTGCGAACCAATGAAAATTGAAATAATGGCGGGTGGTGCTTCGTTCGCACCGAGCCTATGATCATTTCCTGCAGAGGCTATGGTAGCTCTTAATAAATCCGAATATTCATTAACGGCCTTTATAGAGGTAATGAAAAATGTAAGAAATCGCAGATTGGTTTTAGGCGTGTTTCCTGGGCCTAATAAATTCACTCCCGTGTTAGTGGAGAGTGACCAGTTATTGTGTTTTCCGCTTCCGTTTATGCCGGCATATGGTTTTTCATGAAGTAGCACTCGGAAGTGATGCCGATGCGCCACTTTTTCCATGACGTCCATGACCAATAGATTATGATCCACCGCGAGGTTTGCCTCTTCATATAGCGGTGCACATTCAAACTGATTTGGCGCTACTTCGTTATGACGTGTTTGAATTGGAATCCCCAATCTAAGCGACTCTTCTTCAAAGTCACGAATGAAATCTGCGGCTCGTTCAGGGATTGATCCAAAATAATGATCGTCTAATTGTTGGCCTTTGGAGGAGCTATGACCAAAAAGGGTACGACCGGTTAGCATTAGATCTGGCCTAGCACTGTAGAGGGCGGCATCCACTAAAAAGTACTCTTGTTCCCAACCAAGCGTTGCGCTTATTCTCGTAACGTTTCGATCAAAATACTGGGCAACCGGAACTGCAGCATCATTCAGTGCTTGCAACGCCTTAATAAGTGGCGCCTTATAATCTAATGCTTGCCCCGTATAGGCAACAAAGACTGTAGGTATACACAAGGTTCCACTGATAATAAATGCGGGTGAACTTGGATCCCATGCCGTGTATCCTCTGGCCTCAAAAGTATTTCTCAATCCTCCATTTGGAAAGCTTGATGCATCAGGCTCCTGTTGCGCCAATTCGCCTCCACCGAAACTTTCAATTGATTCGCCGATGGCTGTTGGCGTAAAAAAAGCATCGTGCTTTTCAGCCGTCCTACCCGTCAAGGGTTGAAACCAATGCGTGTAATGTGTTACGTCTTTTGATAGAGCCCAAGCCTTCATTCCTGAGGCGACATGATCCGCTACGTTTCGATCAAGTTGTTTTCCTGTTACAATACACTCTCGAATCTTCTTGTAGATATCACGAGGCAAGTATTGCTGCATTGCTTTATCATGGAAAACGGATGATCCATAATAATCCGAAATTAACTCCGTAGATATTGGATGATCCTGAACAGGTCTATTCATCACGTGATTTAGTGCATCAAATCGCAACTTTGCCATAATTATTGAAAATTTCGGCGAAAATAGACCAGAATCGAGGGGGTAACCCTAAAATAATGCGAAAATTTTATCCACACCCCCTATTTTTTTGTTCATTACTCCAAATAAATCAAAAAACAAGAACAATGTATGAGATGTAGGATGCCAACAGAACAAGTCCAATCCATCGCTGAACCCGTTGCTTCCAAATTAGTAATGGATAAACGAGGAGTGGAATCCCAATCAACCAATACATGTCAAAGCCTAAGATTTGTTGGCTAACCCCAACCTCCGTAAGTGTTGAGGTCACTCCAAGAATTGCCAAGATATTGAACACGTTTGATCCAATTAAATTCCCAAGACTCAGGCCAATTTCATTTTTACGAATTGCTATTAGCGATGTTGCCAACTCAGGCATACTTGTCCCAAACGCTATGATTGTGACAGCGATAACACGCTCACTCACCCCAACTCCCTCAGCTATAGTTACGGCTCCATCAATGAGAATATTGGCGCCAAATATGAGTGTGGCCAGACTCGCTATTAAAATCAATAAGGATCTTAACACGTTACTCAACATTGGTTTGGAAGATGATTCATATTCTTCCATCGACTCCTTACGTCCAAGCTTCATGGTGAGTAGGTTGTACCCTATGAGACCTATTAGAAGTATGACGCCTTCATAAAAGACAATTTTGCCATCATACGAAACAAGGATTAGCCCTGCGGAGACCAATAGCATTAGCGGCCAATCCAGAATCAGGTTGTTTCTGGTCAGAAACATTGGTTTGATTATGGCTGTAATACCGAGGACAAGGGCAAGGTTTGCAATATTAGACCCAACAACATTTCCCATGGAAATATCAGCGTGCCCAGACAGAGCGGCATTAACACTGACTACCAATTCTGGAAACGATGTACCAAATGAAACAATGGTTAGACCAACCACCATTGGGCTCACCCTAAGGTATGTTGCAATGCGAATTGAAGATTGAACGAGGAAGTCACCGCCTAAAACGAGGAGGATTAATCCCGCAACCAATTCCGTCCACCCAAAAAGCATCAGTCTTTATCGTTTTCGATTTTGTCCTTGACCTCCTTAACGGAGTCAGAGATATCTCGCTGGATATCGTTGGTTGCGTCTCGAACTTGTCTGAGCCCACGACCAAGATTTCGGGCTACTTCAGGTATTCGCTTCGATCCAAAAAACATCAATACGACCATCATCACTACGACGATTTCACCACCACCTAAATTGAAAAATAATAATGTCATATAATCTTTTGGCTCACCAAATGTAGGTCACAAAAAACCCCGATTCGAATACAATCAAATCGGGGTTACATTTTATCAGTTATCTATTACTCTTTCTTTTTGGTCAACTTAGTCAAATCAACTACAATCGGAGTCGCAACACATAATGAAGAATATGTTCCAACGACTACTCCAATTATCAAGGCGAAAACAAATCCTCGAATTACTTCTCCACCAAAGAAGAAGATCATAAGTAATACAACTAAGGTTGAAAGTGACGTGTTAATCGTACGTGAAAGTGTAGAGTTTAATGCATCGTTAATTACTCCTTCATAGTCTTGTCGTTTGTGTATTCCAAGGTATTCTCGAATTCTATCAAAGACAACCACGGTATCGTTAATCGAATAACCAACTACTGTGAGTATCGCTGCAATAAACGCTTGATCTATTTCGAGGGAGAATGGCATAAACTTATACAGGAGCGAAAACAATGACAACACAATCAAAACGTCGTGCAACATCGCAACCAATGCACCAACACCAAATTGCAGTTTTCTAAATCGAACCACGATATATAAGAATATGATGGTTAATGCGAAAATTGCTGAATACCACGCTGCCTGCGTAATATCATCGGCGATGGTAGGCCCAACTTTCTGAGAACTCATGATTTCAAAATCCGGAGAAATTGTCTCCAATCCTGCCGTTAACCTGTCTTCAACGATTTGATCAGCATCTTCCAATGGTGAATCAATCAAGTACTTCGTGGTTACCTTAACTTGAGTAGCGACACCAAATGTCTTCACCTCTGGAGTTTGCTTAAGGCCATCTTCGCTCACAAACTGGGCTCCAAGTGCGGTAGAGATATCTGAAACTTTATATTCCTGTTGGAATCGTACCGTATACGTCCGCCCTCCCGTAAAATCAACACCTTGATTTAATCCTTGTGTAAACAACGACCCAAGACCAATTGCAATCACTAATCCAGAAATTAGGTAGAACAACTTGCGCTTCTTAACGAATTGAAAATTAACGTTCGTCATTACATTTTCCGTGAGTTTCGTTGCAAACGAAGGCTTCGCATCTTTTTCCAATCTCCACTCGAACAACAAACGTGTAATGAAGATGGCAGCAAACAACGAAGTCGCGATACCAATAATCAATGTGGTAGCAAAACCTTTAATCGGTCCTGAACCGAATATGTATAGAATTATACCCGTAAGTAGTGTTGTGATGTTCGCATCAATAATTGAACTGTATGCGTTTTTATATCCATCAACTATCGCAAGGCGCACACCCTTTCCTGCGCGCAGCTCTTCCCTTATTCGTTCATAGATAAGCACGTTAGCATCGACCGACATACCAATTGTAAGAACGATACCTGCAATACCAGGAAGTGTAAGTGTTGCGCCGATTGAAGCGAGAATTCCGATAACGAAGAACAAGTTTGCGAGAAGCGCAAGGTCAGCTACAATTCCAGCGGATGAGTAATAAAACCACATGTATGCTAGAATCAATATCAATGCAATAGCAAATGACATCAATCCTGATCTGATCGCCTCTTTACCTAAGGTTGGTCCAACTACTGCTTCTTCAATTATCCGTGCAGGTGCAGCCAACTTACCAGCTTTTAAAACATTCGCTAAATCTTCTGCCTCTTGGAGCGTAAACTGTCCAGATATAGATGAATTACCTCCAGCAATTTCGTTTTCAACTCTAGGAGCTGAGTATACCTTATCATCAAGCACAATGGCAATATACCCTGCAGGTGTTTGATCAGCCGCTTCAGCTGTCATTGACTTCCAAGCCTTGGCTCCTTCTGAGTTCATGCTCATAGAAATCTCAGGATTTCCAAGAGGGTCGCTCGTAACGCGAGCGTTTGTTATGACATCTCCTTCGAGCGGAGCTTTTCCATCCTTGCTATTTACATTGATCGCATATAGCTGCAAAAACTTTCCTTCTTCATCGTATGGCTTGGCGGCCCAAAGGAATTTCATCCTTCTTGGAAACTGCTGCTTAAAATCTTTTCGATTCAATAGAACATTTATGTCAGCTGTATCGAATACGGAGGCATAACCTACTGTTGGACCTTTTCCAGCATAATACTTCTGATCGTCTGGATCTTGGTATATCGCTGGTCGAAGTATATTAAAGAGTGGGTTATTCGCGGCGTAATCAGCACGCAGTGCAGCCAAACTATCTTCGGAAAGTTCAAGATTAGCATCGCCAGAATCTCCTTCTGCACCTTCTAAAACAAGGGCACCATCATCATTTGCATTTCCAGAATCAGGCTCTACTGTTAATTCAGGCTCCACCGCTGGCTCAGGGTCAGCTACTGGCTCCTCGGCGGCATCCGCATCAGGTTCTACAGCTTCTTCTACATCCGCTTTCTTATCTCTAGGAGACAAACGCTCAGCCAACATGGTGTTGGCCGCTTCCATTTTCGGATAAATATCTCCATTCTCATATGTATACCAGAACTCTAACTGAGCGGTTCCAACTAAGAGGTTTCTAACACGAACCTTGTCTTTAACACCTGGCAATTCGATTATAATTCTACCCGTACCCGGTTGACGTTGAATGGAAGGCTGAACAACTCCAAGACCATCAATTCTCCTTCGAAGAACCTGCTCTGTTCTAGAAACGACCGCATCAGCTTCCTCAGAAATTCTTGCGATTATTTCATCATTGGTTGCTTCGAGCGGAAACATCTCCTTGTTTTCACGATTATGGAAAATCGCTGAGAGCGGCGCTCCGGCATTGCTTTCATTCCACGCCTGCTCAAATAGGGTAACGTAATCTTCTTGCGCTTCCTTCTGCAACTCTGCAGCTCGCTCAAGGGCAGCGATAAAAGCTGGGTCTTCGCTATCATCGCTTAAAGCTTTGATTAGCTCCTTAACAGATACCTGTAAGGTTACGTTCATACCACCTTGAAGGTCTAGTCCAAGGTTAATTTCGTTTGACTTACAATAAGAGTAAGTAAATCCAAGAAGTGGATACACTTCCTTCGAATTCATCTGTTGCAAGTACTTCTGCTCAAATCGCTGAAACGCGAAAGCAGTGTTCTCTGTAGACAACGTTGAATCCGGGCTTAGAGCCGTGATTAATGAATCGACTTGTGATTGGGCAATGTCCTTTGCATCTCTTTCTACACCTGAGGTGACGAAGGAAAAGGATATCTGATAAAGACAAGCGATGATCAGCAGTATGGTGAATGCCCAAATTGCGCTTTTGTTCTGCATTTTCTAGTGTTATTGATATAAAAAACCCTTCAAAAAGGGCGTGCAAATATAGAATTTCAAGTTGTTCAAAAACAGTAACTTTTCCTTGTGCTATATATAAGGTTAGAAATAAAAAAAGGGTACTGATTTCAGCACCCTTTTTTTTGATGATTTATTTGTTTTATGCTAGAACTGAATCAAGCAGGCCATTCGTCTTCTTAACGCCTTCAGCGCTCTCCTTCATCTTGGCGGTTTCCGCGTCGCTTAGGGCTATTTCAACAATTCGCTCAATACCATTTGCTCCAAGCACACACGGAACACCGATCGAAAGATCATTTAATCCGTATTCTCCTTCTAGCAATGCAGAACATGGGAAAATCTTTTTCTGATCACACGCTATTGCTTGAACTAAAGCAGAGACTGCTGCTCCTGGCGCATACCATGCAGAAGTACCTAACAACTTCGTTAATGTAGCCCCACCCACTTTTGTGTCTTCTACCACTTGGCTCATTCTTTCTTTTGAAAGAAACTCAGAAACAGGAACACTATTACGCGCTGCTTTTTCGATTAATGGAACCATACCAACATCACTGTGACCGCCTATTACCATTCCGTCAACATCGGATGTTGGGCATTCTAACGCCTCACTGAGTCTATACTTAAATCGGGCACTGTCTAGGGCACCGCCCATACCAATGATTCGATTCTTTGCAATGCCCGTTGCCTTGTGAACTAAATACGTCATAGTATCCATCGGATTACTGACCACTATGATAATTGCATCGGGAGAATGCTTCAATAAATTGGCACTTACCTCTTTTACAATTCCAGCGTTGATTCCAATTAACTCTTCGCGAGTCATTCCCGGCTTGCGTGGAATGCCACTTGTAATGACGGCAACTTTACTGCCTGCGGTTTTAGCATAATCACTGGTACTCCCGGTGATTTTAGTATCGAAGCCATTTAGGGAAGCGCATTGCATAAGGTCCATTGCCTTTCCTTCAGCATAACCTTCTTTAATATCGACCAATACAACTTCGGATGCAAAATTCTTAATGGCAATATATTCTGCGCAACTTGCTCCAACTGCTCCAGCGCCAACTACTGTTACTTTCATTTTTGATGTTTTTGAATGTTCAAATGAGGACTGCAAATCTAATTTATCATCTTGTCTAAGCAACTTAAAATCTATTGGTCGTCCTAGAGAGTAGAACATTAAATTTGCAGAATGAAAAAGCACCTGCTTGCTCTTATTTTTTCCTTGGTTGTTATAGGAGGTTTTTCTCAGGCAACTTTTAATATTCCGTTTGATACCCTTATTCAAACATGTCCACCTGATTCGGTTTTTCTCTACCTGTTTGCAGATTCAGGAAATTCGAACGCGTATACATATGATACTATTCCATACCAAACAGAGTCTGTTGGAGGAACAACTATAAGCATGTCGGATGATCAAATTCAAGGCCCATATAATATTGGGTTCACCTTTTCATTCTACTGCGGGCAGTACACCCAATTCTACATTTGCTCAAATGGTTGGATCGGCTTCAGCAATGGCCAGACTCAAACTTGGGTAGTTCAATCCATACCAAGTACCAACGGAAACACACCTAAAAACAATATTATGGCACCCTGGCGTGACTGGAATCCAGCGTCGGGAACAGGACCTTATGTTTCATACCAAACGGTCGGAACCGCTCCCCTAAGAAAACTAATTGTTACGTGGAGCGCAGTTCCTATGTATTCCTGCACCTCAAGCCAGGGAACATTCCAGGTTGTCCTTCATGAGGCTTCAAACATTATTCACAACAACTTAACCAACGTGCCTGTTTGCACAGGTTGGGGTAACGGAGACGGCACTGAGGGTACACACAACGCAGCTGGAACCATTGCAACCGCAGTTGCTGGCAGAAACGACAGTCAGTTTACTATCACAAATCAGAGTATTCGCTTTATCCCAACTTCACCAATTGTTTGGACTACACTCAACGGATCTCCAGTCGGAATTGGAAACGGCTTAACCGCATCTTTCAATCAATCGACATGGGTATATGCGAATGGTGTCACATGCGGGAACGACTCACTTCAAGACAGTGTTTACGTCGCCGTTAGTTGCATTAATCTAGAAATGGACTCATTGGATGTGGATTGCACCAATGACTCTTCAGGGTATGCTGTGGCGATAGACACCTCATCTGTAACCAATGCTCCGTACACCTTTTATTGGGTGCATGATGGTACAGGAGATACAATGGCTATAAATGTTAGCGCCAACGATACAGATACACTTGCCAACGCACCCGCTGGATCATACACCGTGTATGCTTTTGGAAGTAATTCGGAATTTGCAATAGGTTTCACATCAATTAATCAGCCCGATACGGTTGTCGGAACTTTTACCGGTTCGATTGACGTATTGTGCAATGGTGACAGCACAGGGATCGCCTATGCCGTGGACACTAATAACTACAGCGGACTGAATTGGGATGGTCTCTACTCGTTTTATTGGACCCCGGATTCGACCATCATAGATTCGGCTATTAATCAGACACAGGACAATGACTTCCTGCTCAACGTCAGCGCTGGGACATACTTTGTTACCGTTGACGGTTGCCTAATTCAAACTGGAAGCGTTACGGTGGACGAACCAACACTGGTAGGCGCGAGCATTACGAATCCTACTGCAGTTTCTTGCCCTGGACAAACATCATGCGATGCATCCGCTCTTGGAAATGGAGCTGGTGGAGTTGCCCCATACACATACTCTTGGTCATCGAGCGAAGGAACTCAACTTGCGCAGGCTTTATGTCCCGATTCAAACTGGGTAACCGTTACAGATGCTAATGGATGCGACACATCGACATGGGTTGTGATCGATGTGCCGGACAGTATTATAACCACATCTTTTGGTGATACGACTATATGTATAACAAATATCGCGGCAATAATTGCCTCGAGCACGGGAGGAACCGCACCATACGATTATGTATGGACATTAGCTGACTCCCCATCTGACACTGTTAGCCTAATGGCAAATTCATCAGTTAACCCTGAGGTAACAACCCGATACTTCGTGAGTTCCACAGATGCAAATGGATGTCCTGGAGACACCGCATCAGTATTGATTGTGGTGCGCCCCGAGCTTGGAATGGTTCTTCCAGAGATCGATACTATTTGCCCATACGACACCATTGATGTCACTGCGGTAGGATTGGGAGGCGACAGTCTCTACACTTTTTCTTGGAGCAGTGGCACATTTGGCCCAACGGCTACTATTAGTCCGGATGAGTCAAGATGGTATAATGTAACCGTAAGTGATTTCTGCGGCACACCAGTTTTCGAGGACAGTGTATTTGTTCAAGTTGGAGGTTACAGTCCTATTGATGCCAATATCAGAATTGAAGACGATTCGCTTTGCGCCGGTGAAAGTGTATATCTGATAGCGTCAGGTAGAGGCGGTCACGAAGGACCGAATGAATATCGATTTGCATGGAATCAATCGTCGTGGGATGGAAACCCAATCCAATTCTCTCAACCAGCAAAAACTACACGTTACATTGTTAACATTACAGACTTATGCCTTAGCCCAGCGGGAGCCGACACGGCGTTTATTCATGTAGGAGAGCCAATCGCGCCTCCGTTTATTGCTAATCCAACGGTTTCATGCACAAATGCAGAGGTTACCATTTCTATTGCCGAATGGATTGCAGGTTATGATTACAATTGGGATTTAGGCGATGGCGATGCTGTTTACAATGCCCAAACCGATTCGATCGTTCACAGCTATGACGATCCAGGATGCTACGATGTGACATTGTCTGTAACAACAGACTTTGGATGTTTTGCCCAGCGTACTGAGAAGTGTTTAATAGAAATTTTGGAATCACCTATTGCCGATTATCTGCATTCGCCTGAAAACCCGAATACGCTGGAGCCGTTCATTCAATTTCAGGACATGTCTTTGGCAGCTGAAAGTATTCAATGGTATATAGATGAAAAACGATTCGTGGTTGATAGCATTTTCCGATATGAATTCATCGATACAGGTTGGTACGAGGTATCGCTGGTAGCGACAAGCGAAGATGGTTGTGTAGACACCATTTCAAAGTATTTACATAATGGTTTGGCGCAAACACTATTCATACCCCGATCTTTCAGTCCAAACGGAGATGGCTTGAATGATGTCTTCCAAATTGTTGGAGAAAAAATTAGCCCTGAAGGATTCGAATTCGTGGTATTTGATCGATGGGGACATAAAGTATTCTACACTAAAAATCCTGAATTTGGATGGGATGGTAAACGCATTTCAAACGGCGAATATGTCAATGCCGGAAGCTATCCATTCTTGCTTCACTACCGTGATAACCAGGATGAACCGAAGAAAATTTCGGGAAGTATTATGGTCGGAAAGACCGGGAATCCAACTGGATTAAAATAAGCAGCAACCTTTATTATTAAGAGCGTCTAATAAGTACAAATGGGCATTTGGCATCCACATGAAGAAGCGCAACTAGTTGATGGTTGCAAATCGGGAAGCCGGACCGCGCAGGAGGAGGTTTTCAACTCAATGTACAGACGACTTTTAGGCGTGTGTATGAGATACGCAGATGACGACGATGAAGCAAAGGACATTTTGCAAAACGGATTTATCAAAGTATTTAAAAGCGTTGAAAATTATAAAGGAGATGGTTCTTTCGAAGGCTGGGTTAAACGCATTGTGATCAACACCGCTATTGATAATTACCGAAGGAAAAAGGTAAAGCCGGTAGTGGTTGATTCGGAATTAACGGATCGGCTTGGTAGCAATATGGAAGAGGAAGTTGAAGATGACAGCATCTATCAGCAGATTCCAATTAAAGCCGTTCTCGATGCAGTACAGTATTTATCCCCTGCATATAGGACTGTTTTCAACCTGTATGTCTTGGAAGGATATAACCACAATGAGATTGCTGAAATGCTCACGATAAGTGTTGGGACATCGAAGTCCAATTTATCTAAGGCTAGACTGAATTTAAGAAAGATGCTAAAACCATTGGTTGACAAAATAAGTCAAGGATGATATGATGAAATTTGATGATATAATTAAGGAGAAGCTTGGTGGGTTTGAGGCCCCAGCAGATTCGACCGCTTGGTCTAAACTAGACCAAGCTCTGAATAGTAGTAAAACACCATTCAACGGCCCATTGGCAGCTGGTATTGCAGCCACTGTTGTTATGACCATTCTTTTCACCTCTATGCCAGACATTACACCTCAAATGGACGAAGTTGACGCTTCCCCTGGCATGACAGTAACTCCCACACATATTGTAAACGATGCTGTGGTAAACGATTCGGACGACGGCCATGTCCCTCAATCAGTGCATAAAATCGCCCTCGAACCTCGCGTTGAAGTTGGAGTTGGAGTTGCTACACCTAAAACACTTGCATCAGACCAATCGAATCCTGAGATAAACTCGGACAACAATGATGCGCATACGAAGCAAACAAGTCAGAAACAAATAGGCTCTGATGTTGCTTCAAATGATAACGGTACTTCCGATTTCATTGCAAAAGGAATTCAATGTGTGAACTCTGATGTATTGTTCACCGCTCAACTGGATTCAAGAGCTGAAGTTACCTGGTTGATCGAAGACATACATGTATATGAAGGACTCACCGCTCAACACACTTTCGAGAACTCGGGAGATCAGATAGTTCGAATGGCTGTGAAGTTCGAAGATGGATCTGAAACAGCGGTCGAACGAATTATTCAGATCTATGAATCTCCAGAAGCCAACATGGATGTTGCGGAAAGCGATCAAACTAGATGCTTTAAGTCTGAAGTAACCCTAGAAGGAACTCCAGGTTCTAACACATACAAATGGTTGCTTGATGGAGATACTGTAGGCAAAGGTCAAACATATGCCCTTGCACTGGATCAAGGTTTACATACGCTTGGAATGCACATCATTAATAAAGAAGGCTGTACATCTTTTGAGCAGGAATCTTTTACTGTTGAAGGTGGTTTTACTCCATTTTACCCCAATTCATTCAGTCCGAACGGAGATGGAGTAAACGACATTTTTGAAATAGTTGGACTAGAGAATGCGCGTAGCTATAAGATCGAAATTATCCGGGCCAGCACCCGTCAATTGGCGTTCAGTTCAACTGACAAGACTTCTTGGGACGGTTCAATAAACGGAACGGCTGAACGAGCAAAGTCGGAGGAAGTCTTCCTTTTGAAACTGCAGGTTGTTGATGAATGTGGAGAGCACAAAGAGTTTAACACTCCCATTACATACCTGTAAAATCACATACGTACCACAACAAAAAAGCCACTCCTATTGGAAGTGGCTTTTTTTATGTCTTAGTTTCTAAACACTAGACCTAGGTATCAATCTTAGCGTACTTCGCATTCTTTTCAATGAATGCTCTACGTGGCGGAACTTCATCCCCCATAAGCATGCTGAAGGTGTGATCAGCGTCTGCAGCGTTCTCGATTGTAACTTGTCGTAACGTTCGATTCTCAGGGTTCATCGTAGTTGACCACAATTGCTCGGCATTCATTTCACCAAGACCCTTGTATCGCTGAATACCAACACTTGTCTCTTTGCCGGCTCCCTTCATTTCATTGATAAACTGATCGCGTTGATCATCGTTCCAAGCGTATCGTTGCGTGGTTCCCTTCTTTACCAAATACAGTGGTGGAGCCGCAATATATATGTATCCTAAATCGATCAGCTCTTTCATATAACGGAAGAAGAACGTCAAGATCAAAGTGGAGATGTGACTACCATCGACATCGGCATCACACATAATCACAACCTTGTGGTATCGAAGCTTGGTGATATTCAGCGCCTTGCTATCCTCTTCTGTTCCGACAACAACGCCAAGCGCCGTGTAGATATTCTTGATTTCCTCATTGTCGAAAATCTTGTGCTGCATGGCCTTTTCAACATTCAGAATCTTACCACGGAGCGGAAGGATAGCCTGGAACATACGATCACGACCTTGTTTTGCTGTTCCACCTGCAGAATCACCCTCAACAAGGAATAACTCACATACCAATGGATCTCTTGAGCTACAGTCGGCAAGTTTTCCCGGTAAGCCTGAACCAGATAAGACATTCTTTCGCTGCACCATTTCACGCGCTTTTCGCGCGGCATGTCTTGCTTGCGCTGCTAGAATGACCTTGTCTACGATAATTTTCGCCTCTTTCGGATTCTCTTCCAAAAAGTTTGAAAGCATCTCACCTACTCCTTGGTCCACTGCCCCACGAACTTCTGGGTTACCAAGCTTGGTTTTTGTTTGACCTTCAAATTGAGGCTCCATCACCTTTACCGAAATCACAGCCGTCAAACCTTCTCTAAAGTCATCTCCTGCGATATCGAACTTAAGTTTGGACAACATTCCACTTTCGTCGGCGTAGCGCTTAAGCGTCCGTGTTAATCCGCTTCTAAACCCTGCGAGGTGAGTCCCACCTTCTCTTGTATTGATATTGTTTACATAGGAATGCAGATTCTCCGAAAACGAAGTGTTGTATTGCATAGCTATCTCAACCGGAATTCCATTCTTTTCTCCTTCAATGAAAATCGCTTCTGGAATTAGCTTTTCGCGACCACCATCGATGTGCTCAACAAATTCTGCCAAACCTCTATCTGAATAATACTTGGCATTGACAAAATTTCCTTCCTCATCCGTTTCTCGTCGATCTGTCAATGTCAAGGTTATTCCCTTGTTCAAAAAGGATAGTTCTCTCAATCGATTTGAAAGTGTTTCGAAATTGTACTCGGCCACGGAGAATATTGTATCATCCGGAAGGAACCATACCTCTGTTCCAGTTTTGTCCGTGGTTCCTACCTCCTTTACTGGGTTTTGAGGAACACCAATTTTATATTCCTGCTCATAGACTTTTCCCTTTCGGTAAACGGTCACTTTAAGGTCTTTTGAAAGTGCATTGACGCATGATACACCAACACCGTGAAGTCCACCTGACACCTTATACGATCCTTTGTCAAATTTTCCTCCGGCGTGAAGCACGGTCATTACAACTTCCAGCGCAGATTTTTTCTCCTTTTCGTGCATATCCACCGGGATACCACGACCATCATCCAACACGGTAATGGAGTTATCTTCATTAATGGTAACATTAATGGTAGAAGCATGTCCAGCTAGGGCTTCGTCAATTGAATTATCGACTACTTCGTACACCAAGTGGTGTAAACCACGAACACCAACGTCACCGATATACATAGACGGGCGCTTTCTTACGGCATCTAATCCTTCTAATACGGTAATATTCGAGGCTGAATACTCCTCATTTGGCTTTTCACTTTCGCTCATATATCTTGTTTTTTCAAGGTCGCTCAAATATAGATTTGATACAAGCCAAATAACGTTCTAACACTAATAAATACAGGGGTTTTATCAACAGTCAATTAACACTTATTCCTTCCAAAAGGAATAAGTCACACCAGCCAAAAGGTTGAGCCTTTGAGATGGATATTGATTCCATCGTTGATATCGCTGAGCAATCACATTATTTACGTTTACAAAGCCTGATAATCGTTCCGTGTATCGATACTCAACACCTAGGTTTAAATCAACAATCGGACTGACTTTATTTCCATAAACATCGGCCCCGTCGTTTCCATAAAACTTATCCGAGGTCGGTTCATAAGACTTACTCCATTGCGGTCCATAGAAGTGCAGCTGCGCTTTCGCAATGATCTTGTTTTTAATTTGATAGAATCCTGTTAAGGCCGCCTCCATGGCTGGTCTGTGCCATGCCTCGAACTCAGTAGTGGTCTGGAACATTCTATATGCACCATAGCCGACAACTTGCAAGCGCTCACCAATTCGATACATCAATTCGCCATTTATTTCGAACGTCTCTAAGGTGTCATAATTTACCAAAAAGTAGTTCTCTCCGAAACGCGTAACTCCCTGATTATATTGAGATGCATCGTAGTTTATAAACAGCGCGGCATTTTGCTCATAAAACTGAGCTGCCTGAATATTGTACGTTAAGCGATCTGAGACTGAACCTCGAAATCCACCATAGATTCGGAGCACCTCATTGGTATTCAACAAAGCCGTTCGTGATGACCAAATGAATGGATTCAATTCAGAGAAGGAGCTCAAACTATTTCGCTTTAAACCTCCGCCAAGTCCGGCATAAGGAATAATCACTTCCTTCACTAAATTATACTTGGCATAGGCGTGAGGATAGATTTTTGGAGTTGTTCCACCATTGTCAATCTCTAGTTGAACATTCGCTCCATATTCTATTCTCAACTTTTTCCACGTACTCACCATGGTTGGTTTTAACCCAACAAGAATGTTAGACTGCGACTCCGCCATGGCTCCAATTGGGTTGTATTGAAATGGCGCAACATATTTAACAAAATTCATATCAGACATGAGCTCGGCTCGAAGCTGATGGGCGCCAAAATATCTCGAAACCTTAGCCGAGACCTTCACATTGTTCTCTGAGTTTGCAGCATTACGATCAGACCAATTGTAATAATCCAATTGAATGACATGGTTTAGGTCTGATGAATCGGTATAAAAACTCTTCAGGTTTGCTCCAGCGTAGATGCGCTGATAGTATTGTTTAAACTGGTTTCGAATAGCCTTATCGTCTCCTAAGTTTTGATTCGTCAGCTCATCGTAGATAGCTAGGCTCATGTCTTCGCTTAAATCATATCCGTAATACTGAAGGCGCTCTCGATCGTAACCAACGCTGCAATCCAATGCATGCTTTTTAAAGAATTTCTTTCCATTCACTTCCCCGTTCCAACGATTGTATGGCGCTGGTGGTAAGTCAGTAAATAATCCCTGTGCGCCTCGACCATGTAATTCAAAGCCCAATGCACCTTCTCTAGATCTTAGCGCATTCACATAGAAATCGGCTAAATAATTCACCCCATTTCCCGCACCAGCTCTGGCGTATGCTCTATAAAGCGGATTCAGCGGCTCTCCTTTCATTCGTGCAGGCTGTATACTATCCGGCATGAAACTCGTCTGCACAGGTTGATTTCCGTACAAGTATGAAGGTTCTGGTTTTGGAAGCACCGTATCCATAATCGTTGGCTTCTCCGCCAACTTCCGAGCATCGCTAATTGTTGGCCTGTACGTGCTGATTTTCATCACCGTTGTTGACAGGTTCTCGTCCACCTTTTCGTCCTCCTGTGCAAATCCTGCAAACGCGATAGCAGGAAGTAGAATAGATAATATCGTCTTCTTATTCATTTTCTAAAGTATCTGCAGGTGTGTTTGTAGAGGATGAATCTGGCGCCAACAATTCGTCCAGGGCTTCAAAATCAATCAATATTTCTTCGTCTTCAGACTCAACAGGTTGATTTTCAATTCCCACTATGGTAGCAAGTTTTGAATTGGCCTGTGCTAGGATCTCACCGCCATCGGCGTAATTGTCCAACACAGCCTGCAATGTGGCTTTTGCCTGAAATAAATCACCACGAGTCATGTAAATATCGCTCAGTAGTATAAGGCTTTTCGCAACCCAATAGGACTCAGAACCAAAGTCTTCAACAATGTTAAAAATTGACGTTTCGGCTCCATCTAGATCATCCGCATTAAATAGTATCCGAGATTTCAGGTACATCGCCTCTGCCGCTTGCCCAGTGGCCCCCTTATCAATGACCATCTCAAAATATGTGATCGCTTCTTCATCGCTCCCCAACATCATATTTGATTTGGCTATGACCAGGTGCGCCTCATTTTCTAATTTATTATTGATCTTTTCATATTCTAGGGTAATGGTAGCATGCGATATTGCGCTGGTATAGTTTTCCAGTTTAAAGTCACAACGCATTTGACCGATTTCCGCCTCCAACAAATTCTCTTTATACTCTCCTATCAAAGACAGTCGCTTATAGTGCGCTAAAGCACCGAGGTAATTATCCGCTGCAAAAGCACTCCGCGCTACTTGCAATACCGCAACTTCCGTAAACTTATTTTTCGGCTGATCTGCTACAAACTCAAAGTCTTTCAGTGCCTCATCCGTTTGCCCCATTCTCGCTAAACACTCGGCTCTGTAGTATGTGGCATTCAATTTAAATAGCGCCTTCTCAAATCGGTTTAAGTATTTCGTAAAGGCCTCTACCGACTCCTTGCAGTTTCCATCGAAATATTGCGTTTCAGCACCTTCATAGTAAAGACTGTCTCTGGCTGCATCTGAAAAATCAACGAACCCAAGTGCGTTTACATATTCATCATATCCAGCGGCATCACCTTTATCTATGTATATATTTTTTAATCCAATTAGCGCCTCACGCGAATCTTCAAAGGTTGGGTAGTCCTTTACTATGCGTTGAAATGTGGCTTTCGCATCGCCATCCTTACCTGCGTTATAATGTGTTTGTCCTATACTGACCAAGGCCCTGCGCACATAACTACTACCAGGGTAGTCTTTCACCACTTTATTCAAGTTTTCCAATGCCCGAGCATCCTCACCAAGAGCTATAAGCGTTCTTCCAATTTCAAAATATCCAGCATCCAAGTAACGCGAGTCGGGGTAATCTTTCACCAATGCCTCCAAACCAATCAATTTATCCTGTGGCCGCTTAAGCAACCCTGCAGTCATTGACTTTTGATACAAAGCATAGTCAGGATCGCTTTTCCCGATCTTAACCGCCTCGCTGTAATATATCTGGGCACCATCAAACTGATTCAGCATGAAATAACAATCCCCAATCCGAAGGTTTGCATCGCTAAGCTTAACTTCATCCTTTTCACTTCGAACTGAAGTATATCGTCTGAACCAGGAAGGAGCTTCGAGAAACTTATCCTGCTGGAAGTATGCATAACCCACATTGTAGTTTGCTAAATTGAAGTATGGAGTTAATGCCGCTCCCGGGCTGTATATAAACTCTTCGTAGGCTTTTACAGCCTGTGCGAAAGAACCTTGATAATAATAACTCTCCGCCTTCCAGTAGTGTGCTCTAGATGTAAGTGATTTACGCTGTGGATACGAAATCGACTTATCGAAATATGAAATTGCCGCCTTGTATTTGTGATTATCAAAGAGCTCGACCCCTTTATTGAACGCAATTCGCTGATAGGCCTCACGCAGGCTCACATCTGGATTATCGTATGCTTCTATTGACGTTAATGCCGCATCGTAATTTTTAGAAGTCAGGTAGATATTGACAAGGAAGTCATAGGCCTCTTCTGAGCGCGCGCTACTTGGGTAGGTGTCAATATATTCCTTGAATGCAGCGATGGCACCATCATAAGGATCATAGCTTAATTCGTAGGATAGCTGGGCATACTTAAACAAAGCATCCTCCTTTATCTTGGAGTCAAAATCTAGCCGCGACGCTGACCTATACGAGTTGCGCGCATAGGACTTTTTACCCGCCTTTAAATATGCCTCCCCCATTTGGTAGAGCGCGCTCTGACCGAGTTTATCCTCGGAATAGGAAATTTTAGAAAACTGTTCTGCTGCTTCATCGTATTTGCCTGACTGATATAAGGCATAACCAAGCGTGTAATAATCCTCCTTTTGCTTTGCCACTCGGCTTTTCATAAAATCCTTCAGAAACGGCACAGCTTGCTTGTATTGTTCCTTTTGATAGTATGCATCCCCCACAACACGAGAGATTTCAGAACGACGCTTTACATCCTTGTCTTCTAAAAATGGTTTTCCATAGGCGATCACCTGATCAAAATCTTCCTGGAAGTGATAAATCTGCACGATGTAATACGGCACAACTGGTCCAAATAATTCGTTGTCAGACAGACTAAGGAAGGACTTGAGGGCGGTTGCGTATTTTTTCTGCTCGTAGTTTATGTGACCTAGATAGTATGTTCCTGGGGCAAAATAGAGCGACGTCTGATCGTCCATTTGATAAAACAAACCAGCAGCTTCGTCCAACTGATCTTCCATGAAATTACTATATCCTTTTTTGAATAGATACTCACTCTTCCTTGGCTCTACAAGGCTGCTAATCTGTAGCTCATTGTAGTAGTCAATTGCTTTTTCCCACTTCTTTTTCCGGTAGTTATAACTTCCCAATAAGAACCACGCATCCTCAACTCTAGGACTGGATGAATAATTCCCAATGAATTCCTTTAATAGAAACTCTGCATCCTTGTGAAACAATTCCAGCGCACACTCTGCTACATAAAAGTGAGCATTTGCGCTTATTTCTGAGTTTTGATCATCAATGACGGCAATAGCATCTTCGAATTTCTCTTTGGCAGGACCATACTTCTGCTTTTCGTATAACTCCAATCCTTGATTGTAAGCCAAAAGATCATTGTCGAAGATCATCGTCATTTGTCCCTTCGCAGCGATTGGAAGGAGAAAAATGAATAGGGCAAGTTTTATTATGAAACGCACGTGTATCAGCAGTTTTATGGAATATGCTAATGTACTTGGCCGTGCAGGGCGCTTAGACTATTTGATTAGGAATTTTCAACCCGGTTATGTTGAAGGCGGATTTACCCTCAATTATACCTGTCCCACAAACTGGAAATAGTCCTTCAGAATATTGGGATTAATCGTTCGGGGCGTATAGACTTCCAGTACATGCGGCCCAGAACAGCTTCCATCAAACAACCGATGCAGCTCTCTATCCAAAGTCTCGACATCATTGGCTTGGCTATACCCAACGCCATGAAACTCGACAAGCATCTTGACCGACTTTTTCTGTGTGTGTTCTATAAACTTATCGGAGGATGTATGTTTTTGCGGTCCGTCGATTATTCTAAAAATATTGCCTCCATCATTATTTATTACAATGATCTTCAGGTTATCTGGCAACTCTTCGAATGAAAGACCATTGGCATCATATCGGAATGCGTGATCTCCGCTTACAAACAGAACCGGCTTGTCTGTTTTCAGGGCGCAACCGACCGCCGTTGACGTGCATCCTTCTATCCCACTCACCCCTCTATTTCCAAAGTAAGAGACGCCTTGCAACTGATTAAACAGTTGAATATATCGAACAACGCTGCTATTCCCCATTTGAAAAATCGCATCGATAGGCACAAAATCTAGTATATGCTCAAAAACCTTTAAGTCGGAATATGGTGCGTTTGCCAAGAACTCGACGTGGCGCTCTTCCGCTCGAAAAAACTGCCCTTTCCAAAGCGCTCCAAAATTCGAAGTAGACTCCATACGTTCTGGAAATTCGGGAAAGTGTGAAGTCGCCGCCGTATTCACCCAATTTGTGAGACATGAAAACGTATTTCGTTTGGCAAGTCCAAAGTGCCAATGTGCTGTGATGCGATCAGAGTTTCTTCGAAACAGCGCTTTTACCTTTTTGGATATTACATTATCGCCGATCGTGATCAAAAAATCTGGAATAAAATCGCCTTCTCGATCGGTACCCAAAAAACCCTCCAATGTTCGATCTATGCAACTCACATAATCCAACTTATATATGTTACTCGTCGTTTCAGAAACGACTACAACTCGATTGTCGTTGGCACATTTGCTCAACCAATGTTGAACACTTGAAGGCTGGTTTTGCTGTGCGACAAGTACTAATATGCGCTGGCTCCTTGCCCAAATAGACTGGAATTCTGAGTGGTCTATTGGTTCAGCCATTGACTCCACCCATCGGACAGCAGCCGGTTTCTCCCAAGAACCAAACTCATACAAAGGTTCGGATAGTGGAACATTTATTTGAACTGGAATATTCTCGTTGGTTGAGACACCCAATACACGCAACAATTCTCCACGATTCGCTTCTCCTTCGGCGGCCCCTAATTCCTCGATTAACGATGTCGATGCACCCAGCACACCATTAAGCACATCGAGCTGCCGAATGCTTTGTCCTTCACCCTGATCGATCCATTCTACCGGACGATCGGCAGTAATCATTATTAAAGGAATTCTTTGATAATACGCCTCGGATATTGCCGGCGCATAGTTCAACATAGCAGAGCCACTGGTGCAGCAAATAGCTACAGGTTTGCCCGATTGCTGGGCCATACCCAAGGCCATAAACGCGGCCGTGCGCTCGTCCACAACTGAAATACAATTGAACTCTGGAATAGCCGAAAGGCTCAAGATAATGGGCGCATTTCTGCTTCCGGGTGAAAGAACAACGTCTTCGACTCCAGCAGCCATGAGCATCTCAACAATGCTCCGCACTGCGCCGATAGTCGAAATTTCAATCATGTAGTTGGATTGCGTTCATCATAACTTGCAACTTCCGTTCGGTTTCTTCCCACTCATTTTCAGGATTCGAATCTTTATTAATTCCGCCGCCAATATAGAATCTTAAGCCATTCTGAAAGATGCGCGCGCAACGAAGATTTACAAACGCCGCGCTCGACTCTGCCATTCCATCAATCAAAAGATATCCCGTATAAAGCGATCGATCGTATCCTTCGAACCGGGCCAAAAATGCCCTGGCATCTTGCTTTGGCATTCCGCAAACCGCGGGTGTAGGGTGAAGCGCCTCGGCAATTTCATGGATTGGTCGTGCCGAATCAAAAACGATGTCCGTACATAAGTGTCGAATTTCACCAAAGCTTCTTTCATACCTGAGTCCTGCATGACCTGACCCTAAATCAAGATCATCTAGAATGGTATCTGTTACTAATTGCTGTTCGTCAAATTCTTTCTGTTCAAATGGCTCATCGCCCCATTTTGTGCCAGCAAGGGCCATGGTGCTCATTTGGTTTCTTTCTTTTTGAATCAGCACCTCGGGAGTTGCACCAATCCAATGTCCGTGCCCCGGAATATGGGCGAAGTAGACAAATGCTTTTGGGAATTTAGCGCGCAATTGGACTAACCATGTCTTCCAATTTTCGGGATTGGCGGAAACAAACTTCGTTCGACTGCAAACGACTTTTTTCATTCCATGTGCGCAACTCTCAATTGCCTGCGAAACCAGGTGTACGTATTCGGACTTTGAGGATTCAAACCCTGGTTGGAACGGTTCGGAAATCGGTTGAATTTGAATGGATTCTGATTCCTTGAAGCTAAAGCCCATCGCTTGGCCGCCAAAGGGCTTCATCCAAAATCGCTGTTCCGACTCTGGCCCCTGACTAGATAATATACCCTCATGCCATTCCGTTTGGTTTGGCAATGAAAACTTCAAAAATCCCTGAGCTTGCATCTTATTGGACAACTATATGTTCATGCCAATTATCAGTTTTCAAAAGATAGACTCCCGCTTTTAATTCATGCACATCTATCTGATTCAATCCTTGATTCAATTTGCCAATTGACTCTATTTGACCCAGCGCGTTAATGAGGGAGTATGCATTCGATTCGACTCCTGTAAAGTTTATAGTAACAATGTTTGATGCTGGATTTGGAAACACGTTAAACTCCGCCCGACCTTGCTCAGCGAGCCCAGTCACGGCCTCGGAATGGGTTAACGTAACTTTTGATGTAAGCAGGACGAGCTGCATAAACTCGACTTGGTTGGTGGTAAAGAATAACGCACAAGTATCACGTGTGTAATCCATGAAATTCATAAACATATCTCCGTCGTCCTCGCTTGGGCATGACACAGTCGGAAAATTTGGACAGCCGAAGTTCGCCTCGTTTTGCCAAGGAGTGTCGTTCATATAATCCGTATTGGTGCACTCCCCCTCTTCGGTGCCCCAAAGATGTCTCAACCCAAAATAGTGACCCATTTCATGCACCAAAGTGCGTCCCTTATCATATGGCGGGGTCGCGGTACCGATCATTCCAAAAGCGCGCGGAGCCATGACAATTCCATCATTCGGTTCGGCTGAAGTTGAAGGGAGATAGGTGTAGCCTAATGTGTTGTTCCCAATTTCACAGACCCATATGTTTATGTAATGAGATTGGACCCATGGGTCAATGCCTCCTCTACTGGTTCTGTAATATGCATTTGTATCTCCAATATTCTCAACGTTGGTTTTGGTCCTAGTGACTCCATTGGTGAAGTTTCCATCCGGGTCTTTATCGGCAAGCTTGAAAATTAGTCCAGAGTTCTTTCCTAAATCGCGCCAGACACTCGGTATTTTGTCCTTATCGCTCTGTGACCAACTAAAGTCTCGATTCAAGGCCTCGATTTGAGAATTGATCTGCTCCATGGATATATTGTTCACATCTTCTCTGTAAACGACGTGCACCACGACAGGAATAACCATCTCGTCCGTTCCACGAAGATTGGCGTTTAATACACCGGCTTCAAACTGAGATGCCATGTTGCGCATTTCCTCCATTCCAGCATGATACGATTCTGATCGGCTCTCTAGATCATTGCTGCGCATCATTGTCGCGCAGGGTTCTTGTCCATATAAATGTGAGGCAAGGAAAGATAAAATTATGAGGAGCGAGCGCATTTAAGCGAAGGTGATAAAATATCAAATAGGAGTATGTTGAAATGCAGATTTGATCGTTAATGAAATCTTGCATTTGGTTTGACATCTAACCTATTCTCGGGTTAATTTCGCCACATGTCAAAACGCATTCTATTAGTTGAAGATGAGGAACGATTACTTGAGGTAGTCAAACTAAATCTAGAGCTAGAAGGATACGAGGTGATCACTGCGATAGATGGGAAAGAAGCGCTTGATCAATTTCATGTTCAGCGACTTGATCTTATCCTGCTTGACGTGATGCTTCCGCGCATGGATGGTTTCGCTGTTTGTCGATCGATTCGACTCGAAAACAGAACTATACCCATCCTTTTTTTAACGGCGAAAAATTCAGCCCAAGATCGGGTCATGGGATTAAAAATTGGTGGCGATGACTACCTCGTTAAACCGTTTGATCTTGAGGAATTGCTGCTACGAGTCCAGCGTCTACTCGAGCGATCGACTCCCGAAAGTAAAGTAGGATTGTCCGAATTTGAGTTTGGAGGCAACACCATTTACTTCAACAAGCATCAGGCTAAAAATTATCAGGGCCAAACGATTGAACTTGGCAAGAAGGAACATATGATTCTTCGCCTGCTTATAGAGCGCAACGGCGACACGGTAAGTCGGGAAGAAATTCTTGATCTAGTTTGGGGTGTCGATGTTTACCCAAGTACCCGGACGATCGATAATTTTATTGTTGGTTTCAGAAAGCACTTCGAAAAAGACCAGCGTAACCCAACACACTTTCATAGTATTAGAGGAGTTGGATACAGATTCATCAGCCAGCCCTTTGATCAATAATCTAGCTTATGTACCGAATCTCAATTATTACCTGCCTCTTCATCTTTACTTGCCTGAACGGATCGGCTCAAAGCCCAAACGCCCTAAACTTTGACGGCACCAACGACTATGTTCAAACCACGTTTGATGGTATTGGGGGCAATTCATCGAGGACAGTGGAGGCATGGATAAAAACTCCGTATCAGGCAAACCAAGAAGTCATCACAGATTGGGGGTCAATGTCAACTGGCCAACGCTTCACCTTTAACCTAATAGCGGGTAAGATTCGATGCGAGATTGGTGGAAACGGAGTTACTGGCACCACCCTAGTTGCGGATAACACGTGGCATCATGTAGCAGTTACATTCAACAATAGCTCAAGTCCGAAATATCGAATGTATGTAGATGGCTCACTAGAAGCGAGCTTCAACCTCACGGTTACCATTAACTCATCTACCACGGCCACCGACTTTAGAATAGGAAGGCGTGTGGATAATGCGAATCACTTTACCGGGAGTATCGATGAAGTGCGTGTATGGAATTATGACCGCACGGCCTCCGAAATATCGAATAACATGAATACGGAGTTTTGCACCATTCCATCGGGATTGGTTGCATATCACAAACTAAATCAAGGCGTTGCAGGAGGCACCAACACAGGCCTCACTGATTCGCCCGATGTAAGTGGAAACGCAAACGATGGAACGCTAAACGGATTTGGACTTTCCGGATCTTCTTCAAATTGGGTAAACGGTGTTTCACTTTCCACTTCAAGTGTATCGAGTAGTGTTTCCATCACGGGGTGCGACACATTCATCAGCCCAAGTGGAAACTACGTTTGGACTCAATCTGGTACATACGTTGACACTACCCAAACCGCAGCGGGATGTGATTCGATATTGACAATAAATCTCACAATGCTGAGCAATTCGTATGGTGCTATTAGCACGGCAGCATGTTCCAGTTATACCTCTCCGAGCGGGAATCACACATGGCTTGAATCGGGCGCACATCTAGACACAATTGCAAATGCAGCGGGCTGCGATTCGATCTTACTTATTGACTTAACCATTCAAAATAGCACTGATACGTTTGCATTATCTGGATGTGGGCAAATCCTTTCTCCGAGCGGTAATCACCTATGGACACAATCGGGTACGTATTTGGATACCATCTTAAATGCAGCTGGATGCGACTCCTTGTTAACTGTTGCAGTCGAAATCATACCGAATTCATCGAGAAACATTTCTCCAGAGGCTTGTCAATCCTATACCTCTCCAAGCGGAAACCATGTCTGGACCGATTCGGGCGTGTATCAAGACACTTTGGTGAATGCCGCAGGCTGTGACTCGATCTTAACCATTACACTCACCATTAAGGAGATTGATAACGGTGTCACGCAACTTGGATATAAGCTGACTGCAAATGCAAATGCCGCGTCATACCAATGGCTTGATTGCGAAGATGATTACGCGATAATTCCAGGCAGTCTTGGCCAATCATATGTATCTACAAATGATGGCACGTTTGCGGTTAGAGTTTCGAAGGATGGATGTGTAGACACCTCTGATTGCTTTGAGATTAACATTGTTGGAATAAGTACGGCAACAAACCCTTCGATAATAATTTGGCCAAATCCAACATCGGAGGCTGTGCACATTCAATTTAGCTCTGGTTCAGTATCGGAAGTTCAGGTGATGAACATCACCGGCAAGAAACACACAACAGTATACTCTCCAGTGAACAATGATCGTATTCCGCTTCCAGAGGCACCTGGATTCTATCTCCTTCGAGTGATCACTAATGAAGGATCCGAAACGTTTCCGATTCAACGGTTGTAGCACATCAACTTGTGAAAGAGCGTTAACACGACCAAACGTTTGGCCATCCCTGTGCGTCTTACCTACTGAAAAAGAGCATGATTCCAGAAAGTCAAAATACAATCAAATTATCCCATTCGCGATCAGCAAACTATCTGTTGTATCGAGTTTTAGGTGACATCCAATATCCATTGAGTTTTGATTTGATAAACATGGATGGGGTCAAACAACGGAGCATTCAGCTGGTCATCGGAAACGAATTTGTGATTCCAATTTCAACACTTGATGCTGGCGAATACTTATATGTTGTTAGCGCACAGACTGGCCACCTCAGAACGGGTGTCGTTCGAGTTTAACTAGAAGGTTATGTATTTCGATTCAGGCTTATGAGCAAACGGAATCGTTTGATCAAGCATGTCATTGACAACATCTCCAAGTCCATTTTCAAATCCATGATTGAAGTTGGCCTCATCGTCCAAGATGTTCAAATTCATAAAACCATTTTTCTGACGCTTAAATGAAAAAATGGAACTCTCTATTGATTTCGACGGCATACCATGACGACGCGCATAGGCCCATTTATAGAATGCCAATTGCAGCGCCTTCGCGTATTTAGAATCGGAAAACATTTGATCGAAATGGCATTTCAACTCTCCGGGCTCAACCTTTCCAGTTTTGTAATCAACAATTCTAACAATACCTGCGCGCTCATCGATTCGATCAGCAAATCCAAATAGGCGCACATTCATACCGTCGAGCGGCAGCCATTCTTCAAGGCGATCCTCCAAAGCGAGAATTTTCACAGGACCAAATTCCTTCATATCGGCCACGTCCATTTCAACAAATCGCTTGACATACGACTTAGCAAGCTCCACTTGAATCAAGTTTTTACCGCTGGCTATCTCCGATTCGTCAAAATCCTTTTTAAATCGTTGTTCCACCATATTCCCCGCTCCATCTAAATGAGACTCGAGCACTTTAAGATCTATGTAGTTTCCTCTAAATCGCTCGTATAAAGACTGCAACACATCGTGCACAACAGAACCGAATGTACTCGCCTCCATGTCTTCTTCTACCACAGATGGCTCTGGCACACGGAGCACATAATAGAAGTAGAACTCCAGCGGACTGTTGATATATGTATTGATAGCTGAGGGCGAAAGCTTGGCTTCTAATCCTTTTCTAATCTGCTGAATTAGCTCAGAAGATTTGTAAACTTCAAGCGGCTGTTGATCCTTGGCGCTCATTTCCATGCTTTCCTCATGAAATTCTAACACACACTTGGGGTTAACCGCAGAGAGTTCATGCTTCAACTGCAGCACAAAGCGTGAAGCTTCCCCGCTATTCAAATTTTCCGCAGACCGATTATATACCAAGTGAACGTTTTCCGCGCGCTGTAATAGACGGTAAAAGTGATACGACACTAGGCTTAACGTATCCTTGGTGGTAGGTAGTTTATGATGCATTCTGTGTACAAAAGGAATCAAGGTGGGCTGCACTGGATTACCGGGCAAGTTATCATCCGAAGCGCCGAGCAGGATCACATTTTTAAAATCAATCATTCGGGTTTCGAGCATATTCATCAGTTGAATGCCCTCGCCTCTATTTCCTTGAATAAAGAATCTACCATAGCCGACATGTCGGTGCAGAAATGTGCGTAGTTTTTTGAGATCCTCATCTTTAAAAACTTGGTTGTACTGAGAAAACAATTGGGTCAATTTAGCGATGTATGGATCTATCCCAGCTTTATCAATAGAATCTAGATCAACTTTCGAATCGTTCGCTTTCCAGTCATTTAATATGGAAACCAGTCGATTGGAAACGAAGGAAAACTGATGCTCCCAATCAAAAAGAAGATGAAAGCATTGTTCGGTAAACATGTCTGATTCCAACTCGCTTTTAAGCCAATCAAGCCGCACATACCTCCAGTTACGCTTCAATATTTGCTTTTCAATTTTAGCCCATGCTGACGTGCCGTCGATCCATTTCTTAATCACGGGAGACGTAAGCACGCCCTGAATTTGCTTTTGATGGAACGCCATATCATCATCCCTTGATATTGCACTAGCGTGCATTGACAAAAGTGCCATCATAAATTGATGAATCCCAGTATCCTTCAGTGATTGACTCATGGTCACATTAAGATCTAGACCTTCAAGTTCTAATAAATTTAGAGTAGGCTTGAGTAGTTTATTATCTGCAAGAATCAAAACTGTGTCACTCAATTCATTCTTTGGGATCTCAGAAAGAATTCGATTCGTGCGTAGAACTTGCCCCGAATAGCCAGCGATTGGATGCACATTTACCCTTAGATTTTTAGCTCCCAATAGGTTGACTTTCCAATTTCCAGATTCGAGATAGGATGACTGCCGAAACAAGCGTCCTGCCTCATGCACCTGAGAATCTATATAGTATAGATCCACATCAAGAAATACCCGCAACTTTGAGTGGGTCTTTATCCAATCGAGCAACTTTGTTTCACTGGGGTTTCCTGGAACGATGCCCACCCAAAGTGTTTTTCTGCCATTAAATGTTTCTATGAGTAACGGATCATTGGATTCACACAGGTCGGCCACCTGCCGATATATCATACCACGATAACCAAGCTTAATCGAATGGAGCTTCTCTTTTAATCCAGCGTAATACCCAGGCATTCGACTCCAAAAGCTGCGGAATTCATGTTCAATAGGCCCTTGGTCCAAGTCAATGCTTTGGTATTCGGAAATCTGGCGGTATATCGAATCAATATCACCGAGATATAGATCTACGTCGTTGACATCACTTAGGAAGGTGCTACCCCAGCTTGAAAACTCTTCAAAGGGTTGCGGAGCGGACTCCTTTTCAAGATATGCAGAATAAAACGTGAGCAGCGCTTCCTCTGGTTCTATTAAAGCCAATCCGCTCAAAGCTTCCATGAGCTGATCCGCGGTTTGGATCTCAAAATTTTCATGCCCAATTTCCTCCAGCTTTTGATTTAAAATGGCCTGGGATCGCCTATTGGGCATAACCATCAATACCGGCTCTGTCAGTTTGGAAACATGTGAGGCCAGTCGATCGAGAAAAGGAAGATCACTTAAATCTGAATCCATTTTTGATAAAATCAAGGTACTCTTTCATGCCCGATCGCGTTCCAAATGTGGTCCGCAAAAGCGCAAAGATTGATAGTTTCTGACGTGCGGATTCACCTTCAAGATTGGTTGAAACGCCACTGGTCTTTGCACGTTGAATATCCATATCGTGCAACTCTTTCTGTTCTTTTCGGATCTTCTCGAGCAGTTCGTCAACTCCAGCGATTTGATCCGCCCGTTGATAATTGGATTTCGCCTTATCGGCATACCCGAGTTTCTCCTGCAAGAGACCTAGATTGTTGTAGGCAATACTGTCTTCCGGATCCAGCTCAACGGCTTTTTCGTAATCCTGTATCGCACCTTCAATATCGCCGATCCAATCTTTGATATACGCCCGACTTGAATAGCGATAGGGATTTTGAGCATCTATGTCGACCGCATAGTTCATATCGGACAAACTCTTATCCTTATCTTGAAGGTAGTACCATATTACGCCGCGCTCACTATACAACGATGGGTTCTCTTCTTCAGATATGGCGCGGTTATAATCGACCAGTGCACCGGCAAAATCTTTGTCATCAAATTTTTTGCGACCAGATATATAATGGGAATTCTTTGAAATCATGCTTCGGAATTACGATTCTTGTGATAATAATACGAACCATTGATTAGCCCGCAATTGGAATTCCCTGTTTATAGAAAATACTCGAATAATAAGTCCTACTTCAAAGTTGAGTCAGCGGCCAATTTCAGAGAGCTTAAGATTACGGGATCCTTGATTGAAAGCTTTGATTTTGAGGCCAAAATTTTACCTGATCGGAATTTCATTCAAGATATGCTGAACCTCGAAAACGGATACTGGGAACCGATCGATAAAGAGGAATGGGACGCCATTTTCGAGCGCCTTAAATAATATTCACCTCGCGTTCGAGCGGAATTTGATACATGCCAAAAACGGCTTGGATAATCTCTTCAGAGAGATTGTAAATATCACTTCCAAGAGCCCCGCCATGATTTACCAAGACCAAAGCTTGTCTATCATGAACCCCATAGGTTCCATACGACTTGCCCTTAAATCCTGCATGTTCAATGAGCCAACCAGCAGCCACCTTTACTTTTCTATCGCCTGCTGGATATCCTACAATTTCGGGAAAGGTCGATTTTAACGACTCGAAGTGGACTTGATCAATGACCGGGTTCTTAAAAAACGACCCGCTATTTCCAATCTTTTTTGGATCGGGAAGCTTTGACTGACGAATTGAAATAACCGCGTCGCTCACACTTTTAAGGGTTAAATCGCGCACGCCCATTTTTTCCAATTCTTGTTCAATGGCCCCGTAACTCGTATTAAAAGCTGGTGTCTTTTTCAATCGAAATGTGACCGATGAAATGATCGCCTTGTTTCGAAGTGCTCGTTTGAAAATACTTTCTCGATATCCAAATTGGCATTCTTCTAAGGAAAAGGAAGCCCAAGTTTTGTCCTCCGTCAAAAAGGCGTCGAGTGAGTGAAATACCGACTTAATCTCTACACCGTAGGCGCCGATGTTTTGCATTGGGGCTGTGCCCACATTGCCAGGGATTAGGGAGAGGTTTTCGATTCCTGCCCACCCGTTTTCGATTGCTTTCAAAACGAATTCGTGCCAGACCACACCTGCCCCCACTTTCACGAAAAAAGCATCCTCAGATTCATCCATGAGTTGAATTCCTGGGATCTCGATTTTCAATACTGTACCCGGAATGTCCTTTGTGAGCAACAAATTACTTCCTCCACCTAGAATTAGGCTTGGATGTGGTTCACCGCTTGAAAAGTATTCTTCTAGTGACTGAGCATCCCCGACTCGAGCAAGGCGCTCAGCTATGGATGAAAGCCCGAAGGTGTTGAAGGGTTTTAGATCGACGTGTTTTTGAATCTCCACGGAGCAAAGAACGCTAGCAGGGTTATTCATTCGACCCAATAAATAGGAAGATTTAAGGCTTTGCGGTGTTGATAAGTGCCTACATCCGCTTTCGCGCAGCAATCATTGTATTGTTGAGCAGGTAAGCGATTGTCATTGGCCCAACTCCACCAGGTACAGGAGTGATGAAACTACACTTCGGGGATACCCCATTAAAATCGACATCTCCGGTGAGTCGGTATCCGCGTTCACGTGAAGCGTCATCCACTCTATTAATTCCTACATCAACGACTACGGCGCCTTCTTTCACCATGTCTGCAGTAACAAAATCGGGTTTACCGATGGCAGCTATGAGAATATCGCCTTGAAGGCAAATCTCTTTCAGGTTTTGGGTGCGAGAATGAGCGACGGTTACGGTGCAGTTTCCAGGATAAGTATTTCTACGCATGAGCATGGCCATGGGCGCTCCTACAATATTGCTGCGGCCGAGAACGACGCAATGTTTTCCCTCTGTTTCAACCTTATAACGCTTAAGAAGCTCAACAATACCTCCGGGTGTGGCAGAAATGAAGGAATCGAGTCCTAGTGACATCTTTCCGACATTGATCGGATGAAACCCGTCCACATCCTTTGAGGGAATCACACGTTCGATGACAATTTTTTCTTCGATATGCTTGGGTAGAGGAAGTTGAATGATGAATCCGTCTAACTCTTCATTCTCATTGAGCTCATCAATCGTTTGCAGCAATGTGCTTTGAGAAATCTCGGGAGGAAACTGGAGCAGAGAACTTTCAAATCCAGTGGCTTTACATGCCTTCACCTTTGCATTGACATAGGTTTCGCTGGCGGGGTTGTTCCCGATTAAAATAACAGCAAGATGCGGTGGACGGTGACCGTTGGATATCATTTCTGCTACTTCCGTAGCTATTTCTTCCTTTAGTTGCTTGGCAATTGCCTTTCCGTCCATTAATTCCATAGGTGATTATCTTTTTGGTCCAGGAGCTCCTTTCATCGCCTTCATCATCTGCGACATTTTACTTTTATCATTCATCATGCGCATCATTTTACGCATGTCTTCAAACTGCTTCAAAAGCTTATTTACATCTGTAACGGTGGAGCCGCTACCTGTTGCGATGCGCTGTCGACGTGTACCGTTTATTACGTGTGGATTCTCCCGCTCGTGTGTGGTCATAGAGCGGATAATTGCTTCTATTCCCTTGAATGCATCATCATCAATATCAACATCCTTTATGGCTTTACCCATACCTGGAATCATCCCCATCAAATCCTTGACGTTACCCATCTTTTTGATCTGTTGGATCTGACCGAGGAAATCGTTGAAATCGAATTTGTTCTTGGCAATTTTCTTCTGAAGACGCTTGGCTTCTTCTTCGTCAAATTGCTCCTGAGCTTTCTCAACAAGAGAAACGATATCTCCCATTCCAAGGATCCGATCGGCCATCCTATTTGGGTGAAACACATCCAGGGCATCCATCTTCTCTCCAAGTCCAACAAACTTTATTGGCTTCTCTACAATGGACCGAATACTTAATGCCGCACCACCTCGTGTATCACCATCCAGCTTTGTAAGAATAACGCCATCGAAGTTTATGCGCTCATTAAAGGTCTTCGCTGTATTTACAGCATCTTGACCCGTCATAGAATCAACAACAAATAATGTTTCCGAAGGATTGATGGCATTTTTTACGGCCTCAATTTCCTTCATCATTTCCTCATCCACGGCCAAACGACCGGCGGTATCGACAATGACCGTATTTAGTCCTAAACGCTTCGCATGATTGATGGCATTTCGAGCAATATCAACAGGACTTTTATTTTCTCGTTCCGTATATACCTCAACACCAACCTGCTTTCCAACCACCTCAAGCTGATCAATTGCAGCTGGTCGATATACATCGCACGCCGCTAAAAGAACTGTTCTCCCGCGTTTCTGCTTTAAAAACTGGGCAAGTTTTCCTGAATGCGTTGTTTTACCAGAACCTTGAAGACCTGCCATGAGGATTACGGCAGGTTTTCCCGTGATGTTCATGTCGACGGCTTCGCCCCCCATAAGATCGGCGAGTTCGTCGCGTGTGATCTTGGTCAATAACTGGCCTGGCGATACTGCTGTAAGCACGTTTTCTCCAAGCGCCTTTTGACGGACCCTATCCGTAAACTCCTTAGCGATCTTATAATTGACATCCGCGTCCAGAAGTGAACGCCGTATCTCCTTCATCGTTTCGGCCACATTGATCTCGGTAATTTGACCTTGACCTTTTAAAACCTTAAACGAACGCTCTAATTTTTCCGATAAACTTTCAAACATATTGCTCCCTTTTTTCAGGGAGGGCAAATGTAGTTTTCGGAAGTGGGAATAGCGAATCTGAGGACCAATCAAATTGAGGTAATTTGAAATCGCCTGGGTCGGGATTAATATCATGTGCTACTGAGACATTCCGCCTCATTCCACATTACATTTGAGGCATGGACAACCGAGGGAATAAGGGCCTACTATTCACAACCGTATTTATTAGCGGATTCGTGGTTATGGCTTTCGAGATTATCGGATCACGTGTGTTAGCGCCATTTCTAGGTACAAGCACGTATGTATGGGTGTCCATTATTGGAGTAATCCTTGGCGCTATGTCGGCTGGTTACTACTACGGTGGTGTCAAAGCTGATCAAGATGTCCGAATCCAAAAACTTGGGCACTACTTGCTCCTCTCGGCGGCATCTATCTGCCTGATGAATCTACTTAAAAATCAGTTTTTAATGCTCCTCGGAGGCGTAGAAATTCCACTCATTGTAAAGGCGATTTTGTCATCATCCGTGTTGTTTGCGGCTCCGGCATTTTTTTTGGCTGCCACATTTCCTTACGCCCTCAAACTTGCGCTGCGACGGGTAGAGGACGCTGGAAAAACTGCTGGGCAATTCTATGCTGTATCCACGTTGGGCAGCATTCTCGGAACCTTTTTGAGCGCCACGCTACTAATCCCGTTGGCTGGTACAAATAACATTCTCTGGATTTTGGCCTGTTTCTTACTTGGTGCGGCATTGCTTATCGGTTACAAATCACAGATACGGCTCTTCTTAGCATTCATGCTCGTGGCTTCAAACGTTGGTTTCACCCAATATCCGCGATCATATGTTGATGTGGATAGCGTATACAATCGTATTTGGATTATGGATGGAGTGGCCCAGGGTAGAGATACCCGATACATGTCGCTAAATGGTCATGTGAATTCCGGAATGTGGGTAGATAATCCGATACACGAACAGCTCTATCCATACTCCGATTATTTTAGATTGGCCATGCATTTTCAACCCGACTTCGAAAATGTGTTGATGCTTGGCGCTGGGGGCTACTCATTTCCGAAATTATTCCAATCAAAATGGCCGAATAAGCAACTTGATGTTGTAGAAATTGATCCATTGTTGACCTCCTTATCGAGGGAATATTTTGCTTTCGAAGATGGATCCAATACCGAAATCTTTCACATGGATGCGCGGGCATATTTGATGCAATCCGATGAATCTCAATACGACATCATTATCTCCGACGTGTTCACTTCGCCATTGGAAGTCCCATTTCACATGTGCACGGAAGAGGCCTACACCCTGATGGAAAGTCGACTCAAATCCAACGGCGTGCTTATCCTAAACATTCTAGGTAATTGGGAAGGTCAGCACAGTGAGTTTTTAAAGAGTCAAATGCAGACGGCGTCGCACGTTTTTGATCAGGTATTGCTATTCGAAGTAAGTGATGGGCGCAAGTCAAAAATGAAAAACAACATGCTGCTTCTTTCTAATTCGAAAGCCAAGCTGAGCACGATAAGCGATAACCAAGAAATTCAGAACATGGTGGCTAATAAAAAACTGGTCGATTATGAATCCACTCATCTTTTAACAGATGACTATGCACCTGCAAACTGGCTTCTCTGGAAGGGCAAATAGCCCAAGACATCAATATCCTGAATAAGCGCTTTGCTTCTCGGTAAAGCGAACTCCCGCTTCTTCCAATTCTTCCAGCACTGGCGTGTAGACCTCTTTTGAAATTGGAGCAAGCACTCCCGGAGTAGTGATGCGGCCGTTCAGAATCATTCTAGTCGCAATTGCCACAGGCAAACCAACGGTCTTCGCCATGGCTGTACGAATTCGATCTTCACCTTCCAACACCATGTAGCTTTCGCGTCGTATCCGCTCCCCGTTTAGTTCATACCCAAACAAGTGATACATGACGATCATGTCAAGGTCCTCTTCATCCATAGACCATTTTTGTTCAAGGATGTGCTGCAAAACTTTTGCGGGTGTTGCGTTTGGAATGCCGATGACTGTTTCACTAAAAATATCTAGGCTTTCCATTTTTTCCATGATGTCATTATCCTGATCAATTTTCAAATAATGCATCAGTTTTAGCTCTACCGAATCATTTGGGTTATAGGCCAAAAACGAATTTAAAAACCCTCGGTACGTCATAGTCTCTGAATCTTCCAACTCATAAGAGTCATCCGTGGCTCCGAGTTTCACGAAGACATCCCATGCCTTTGAGAACCCTTTACGCCTTAATGTACCTCGATAAATTGTTGGAATTTCTTCAAGCCCATACACATCCTGATACTTTAATGAGTCGCGGTTAGCGTACCCTTCAAAAAGACCATATTCCGGGATTTCGATGCGCTCAGTTCTCCTGAAAACTTGATGATACGGAATGTACTTATATTTCCCTTCCTGCTTAAATTTCACAGCACCTCCAGACCCCGCCAGAACTACATTTCTTGGGTTCCAAGCAAACTTATAATGCCATGGGTTATCGTCGCTTTTTGGAGCGGGCAAGCCACCTGTAAACGTCTCAAACTGAAGCATTTCACCGCCCAGATCTCTTATCTCATCCAATACGCGCATGGCACTCATATGATCGATTCCTGGATCAACTCCAATTTCATTCATGATCACAACCCCAGCGGCTTTGGCTTTGGCATCCAGCGCCTGCATTTCCTCAGAAATATAGCTCGCCGTAACCATGTGCTTTTTGAGTGCAATACATTCCTTCGCAACATCTACATGCATGTGAGCCGGAAGCATAGAAACTACGATGTCTGCTTTTGATATTTCACTTAAGCGTTGCATTTCATCGGTGACATCAAATTGAAATGCGTGGGTGTTTGGTCGATCCTTTGTTTTGGATTTCGCGAGTTTAAGATCTCTGTCTCCCACACTTAATACCCAATCATTTTTCGGAGCTAATTCAGCTAAATAATCAATCAGCACACTCGCACTCATACCCGCACCAAAGACCACAATGTTTTTCATAATTCGAATCGATTGATACGAATGTAATGATGTGAAAATCTTTAGCCACAGAATTTTTCTTTGGGACGCATCAATAGATTTTGCTTATGCTTGTAAGACCCTGTTAATCAATCTTACGACAATGAAATCCGCGTTAACAAATTCAATTCGTTTTGTACTTTTTATTTCAATCGCCGCACTCATATCTTCATGTAGTTCGAGTTCAAATGTTGCGGATGGTGGTATTCTACAAAAACGAAAATACCGTAAGGGAGTTCATCTTAACATATTGAAAAAACACAAGGTTCAGGAGCAAAGCATACCGGACGAGGTAATTGCTCAAAATTCTAAAAATGAACCAGATCGGGAAGCAATTGACAATGCTGAAGTGGACAAATCTGCACATTCAATTAGTGCCCAGCATGCACCGATAGAGGCATTGGAAGCACACTCAGCACAAAATAAAACAACAACACTTAACGCATTTCGGCGTGTGTTCAATCGAAAAAAAACAACGTCGACGGCGGCAGATTCTCCTGAAAAAATTGAGCGCCAAAACACCCTAACGAGCCAATATCAGAAAGGTGGAAAAACTGCCTTACTCTTCGCGTGGATCTTCGCCATACTGCCGCTATTGGCATGGGCATTTGGCGTATTAGGCCTACCAATGTTGCAGGTTACTGCTCTATTTTTCGCCTTGCTCTTTCTAATTCTTGCACTGGTATTCGCTCTGCGCAATCGAGTCTATTCAGCCCATGCACGAAAGGCCTTATGGCTGATTCTGCTGGCGATTGTCTTCTGGGCCGCGGCCGCTTCCGTAGCGACACTTGTGTTGGGAGTTGCCCTATTATAATTAACCTCGATACACTTTAAACTGGCATTTCACCACCTGACCAGATTCGTCTAAAACGGTGAGTAAATGTTGGCCCTGCCCTATTTCCAAGGTAAGCTGATGCATGGAAGTTGTAGTTCCGATATACGTTTCATCTAAGTGCCAATAAAGGGTACCGTTGTCTGAGACCGTCGCTTGTAACTGAACCACTTCAAAATCTCCTTTAAAATTTCTAGGAATCACAATTTCCGCCCCCGGGGTGGGATAAATTATTGCGAGCTGGTTTTGTTTTTCATTCGTACTGCAAGTCTTCGCAAGCGGCGGAACGGGTCGATATGAATGGTTGTGTTTGCCGTAGAAATAACCAGAAACAGGATCCAACTCAAACCAAATCGTGTCTCGGATATCACCTTCAGCACAGTTTCGAAACACGCGCTTATCTTCCTCGTTTACCCAAATGCGCATATGTCTATCACACACCGATGGAACAGCCGCGTTCATTGGAGATTCTGTCTGGATGACTGGGCAATTAATACCAGGCGCTAGGCCCGATTTCTCGCATAAATTGATAAATCGCAGGTTACCCTCAGGCTTATAAAACCATTCTCCTTGAGGTAAAAACTCAAAGGCTTGAAACATTAAAGGGGAAGCAGTGGATGTTCCCGTTAGGCCTGGCCGTCCTTCACCGTCGGCATTCCCCACCCAAACGGCTACAAGGTGATCGCCATCCACACCAACGGCCCAAGCATCTCTAAAACCATGACTCGTTCCTGTTTTCCACGCAATCCGTCTTGAAGAAGAAAACCGTTTCCAATCCTTATGAAGTCCCGGTCTTTGAACGTCGGTTAAGGCCTCACAAATCATCCACCAGGCACCTGGATCAAAGACCATTTCAGATTTGACACGTTCTTGATTCTCCCAAATTTTCATTCCCAACGAACCGAAATTATCTGATGTTGCTGATTTCACTCCCATTGCTTGAGTTGTATAGGATTTCGCGAGATCCCATAGCGTAACCTCGGCACCACCAAGAATTAATGTGAGTCCGTAGTTATCCACTCCTCGATCTATAGATTGAAAACCAAGCTCCTTTAAGTCCTCATAAAATGGTGCCAATCCATATTGCTTTAATAGTAAGGTGGCCGGAATGTTTAATGATCGCGCCAACGCCTCTTTGGCTGGCACCACGCCCTCAAAACTCTTATCAAAATTTAATGGCGCATACTTTCCAATAGAAATTGGGACATCTTTCAGAAGCGTATTTGTATGAATAAGCCCTGCCTCTAATGCCCGCGCATACAGAAATGGTTTCAGGATACTTCCCGAACTTCTAGGAGCATGAATAATATCTACATACGGCGATCGGGCCTCGGGAATAGTAGCATTTCCAACGTAGGCTTTCACTTCACCATCAGACAGGGAAACAATCATGGCGCACGCATTATGCACTTGATTTTCGCTCAATTGTCGCACATATTGGTTCAGGTCGCGGCTTAGGTGATACTGAAGGTTGGCATCAATGGTGGAATGTATCCGTTGGCCTGACCTACCCTGTTTATTTGCATAGTCTAACAAATGATATGCGTCGGCCGGAAGTGTCTTTGGTTGATCTGGAATCGGTTCCATTAATGAAAGTGAATACTCGGTTGAATCAATAACCTGACGCAATAAGAGCTTTCCTAAAAGCCTATCGCGCTTATATCTTAGCGCGTCTCTATTTCTACCCGGGTGCATAAGTGCCGGGGCATTTGGCAGTACTGCCAGCGTACTCACTTCTGCCCATGACAGTTGATCAAGCGGTCGATTGAAGTATCTCCATGCGGCCGCTTCTACGCCAACAACGTTGCCACCATACGGCGCATTTGAAACATACAATTGCACGATTTCATCCTTCGAATACTCAAACTCAAGCCGAATAGCTAAGTAAAGCTCGATGCATTTTTCGAATAGGCTCCGCGATTTTCCTTTTCGAGATAATCGAATCACCTGCATGGTAATGGTGCTACCTCCACTCACTACACGTTTCGCTTTCACATTTTGCCAAGTTGCGCGCATCATCGATGCCGGATTCACGCCTGGATGCCAATGAAAATATTCGTCCTCGAATAGAAGAATAGCAGTCTCTAGATTGGCTGGTACGGAATCAACATCTGGAAATCTCCATTGTCCATCTGCGGCGATTTGGGCGCCAAGCAACTCTCCATTACTATCTAGCAAGACAGTAGAAGTCGGATCATGAAACAATTGGTCAGGAAAGAGCACTACAAACGCACCAATAATGCTGGCGAGCACAATCAATCGTTGTCTTAGACTATGACGCTTTAGCACCATTTTCAACCTTTAATTAGCCGAAGCCTGGTCAAAATTTCGCTCTACTACCTCCACCCAACCACCAGGTTGTAGTGCTTTAATTCGCTCATCATACATCGGCGCGCAGAAGACAGCAGGTTTGTAAAACCGACCCGAAAATGTAGCGTTCAACAACACTTCAAAACTCTTTTTCTTGGACCTATTTAAATCGAAGTAAGTATATACTCGATCATCGCGTATATCTTGATAAGTGAAGTTCTGTGCTCCTGTTAATTCATTATCCTCTGCTCCAACTCGAGTATTCACAATTTGCCATCCCGTAGGAAAGATCTGGTTCAAGGCCACCTCTTTGTATGCCGCTTTAATACCGGGGTGTGAAACGGAGACAACAGCCTTAAAATCCTGACCTTGTTTCAGGCTCGAAACATCCAACGGATTGTTATCAAGGTCTCGATAAACAATGCTCATGACCATATCGTCGTTGATCGTTTCATCGTTCATTTCAACGGGCATGCCCGTTTGAACCAAGGTTACAAAGAGCATCTTTTCAGATCGATTCTTGATAGAAACAATCCCCTGATTGATGTTGTCTTGGTCAATTGAAAACCGATGAATAGCCAAATCACTATTCACACCCTTTTCAGAGCCATTATATCGAGCATCAAATTCATACTCCGACGACGCATCGCCACCACCAATGAATTTAGATATCGCGATCATGGCGTATGCTCTTGATTGCGTGCTGTGCCACCCCGTGTTCAAGTTAGAGGCAATATCTTCAAGCAATTCCGATCCGGCTTCGGTGTCGTCCAAATAAGTAAGCGTTTCTAGAATCATTGACATATCTCGCAGCTGGCTACCAAACGTATAGCTCAATTCCCGATAATCTTCCACTTCTATTGGTCGATTGGCAAGCTCCAGAGCGACATCTTCTCTGCCCACAATTGCATAGGCCGCGGCCAATCTCCAAGCCCCTGCGTCGCTTATACTTTCATCCGATCGCAACCTATTCATTGCTCCAATATCAGCGGATCCTGCTAAGGCTAGAGTGTAAAGTCGATATGCCTGAGTGAGATCTCCTCCACGTCTGCCATATCGATCATCCCGCGCTCTGGCCCAATTTGCGGCTTCCGCCTTTTGAAATTTCTTCCATTGGGCTAGTATACCCACTGGAATTTCGTAGCCCATGCTTTGCGCTTCGAGCATAAAATGGCCGGCATAATTGGTGCCCCATGTTGACGCATTTCGACCTCCATCAGGCCAGTAACTAAATCCGCCATCTTGTGTTTGAAACAATCGAAGTCGCTTTAGGCCAGCATTCACATTCGCCTCGATTTCCTCTTCCTGCTCATCCGTCAATTCGATAAGGGAATTCAGACTGAGTTGAGGAAAAACGGACGAGGTTGTTTGTTCGATGCAACCATGTGGATATCGTATAAGGTAGCTCAAGTGTTTTTCCAAATCAAGGTTCGGAATACGAGAGACCTGTAAAGTGGCTTCGTTTGTACCTTTTATCCCAAACGATTCGTAATTATAATTCCACGATTCGCCCGCTAGTACTGCTTTAGATTCGCTCTTCGTGATCGCTGGATTTGGTGGCCGCACCAGTACCTCAACTTCCTCAAATGCCGTTTCTGAACCAGACTGCAGCTCCACCTTAAAAGTGGCGACTCCAAGTTGGCGTGCGACTTCATATTCGAAGAATGTGGTTTGATCGCCTTGCTTTGAAAACTTCACCGTTTTTTGAGTGCTGCCAAGCGGTATGAGCAAATCATTGGTAGTGACTTTGACATTCACAGATTTGATTTTATCATCCATAGCAATGACATTAACTGGAATCCGAATCCGCTCACTGGGACCAAGAACACGCGGCAGTGTGCTAAGCACCATAAGAGGTTGTTTCACCTGAACTTCCTTTTCAGCCGATCCATAAGCGCCTTCGTAGGCTCCTACCACCATAACTCGAACAGCTCCAATGTAATTCGGTATTTTAATCTGGTGGGTGATATCATCATTGGCATCAAGAAAAAATGGACCCAAAAACTTAACGACCGGTTTAAATCGATTTGCCTCATCGTCCTCCTTATACACCAAGCCTTCGTCTCCACCCACCGCGAGCAAGGAGGCCATTTCGCCTGTTTGAGCGCTCATCACGTATTTATACATGTCCCAAGTTCTAACGCCTAGCGCTTCTTTTGTGTAAAAGGTATACCAAGGATTTGGCGTTTTATAACGTGTCAACCCCAAAAGCCCTTCATCGACCACGGCCAAAGTGTATGCCATGGGTTTCCCTGCTTTCTCGCTTACTTCCACTTCGAATGTTTGCTCAGGTTGGATTTCGGAAGGGGCAGAAATGACAGGTTCCAGTTTGGTGTTTTCATCGTTTACGGAAACAGGAATGATCCCATACATTCTTAGAGGCAGCGAATTTTCATCTTGGCCGTGGGGCTGAATAAGCATGGCGCTGACGTAAACATTTGGGGACATTTCCTCGGATGTACCAATTTCAAAGGTGGTATGGTCTGACTCGGCAGCAACCCAGAATTGATCTAAAACCTTATCTCCCTTTTCTACCGTTACATATATGTTTCCGATGCCCCCGCTTGGAACCGTAATTTCCATGGTTTCACCAACCTCATACGATTTTTTGGAGGCTTCGAGCGTCAACATGGCCGCAGCTTCTGTTCCTTCGTCGGAATTATTCCACCACCCGGGATATTCGGCGTAAAAGACTTGCGCGCTGCTGTGGCCAGAAACAGGGTCGACAATACGCAAGAGATATTTTCCGTAACCACGTTTTGGGAAATTCAAGTCGTAGATGGACTGCCCATCTTCTACTTTAAAAACATCACTCATCATTAATTCGGAGGACTCCCTGCGGATGTATCGAAAACGCTCGCCTTCACCATCTCCTTCCCACCACCAGTTCCAACTCATCTTATATAGCTCCACATTCACCGTGCGATCTATTCCGTGTCCATCATCGTCGACGGCGGCTATGGCCACGGCATTTTCTTCCTCGGTATTAAGTGCGGAAATCCAATTGGTGCCAGCGGCAAGTTTTATCCCAACATATGAATCATAGGGTGAATACTTTGTACTCGTAAAGTCTTGGCTAAAGTCTCCGCCCTGCTCAAAAACCTTCGTCGAAAATTTCATTTTTAGCATACCCGGAGCCTGCTGTGGACGCTCCCAATTAAAGCGCATTTCGGCCTTTCCATCGGCGTTTGTTGTCTTCTCCACCACGATTGGGTCGCTTGCCCAAAATCGACGCGATCGATCATCAAACTGATAATCCTCATATCCTTCGAATTCAGTTTTCATGTTTTCGACTTGCATTTCCACCCGTGCGGTTAAGTTACCACCGGGGCTACCATATAGCCAGGCAGCGTTAAGATCGGCTACAACCTGTTCATTTCCGCTTATGTGATCTCCAAAATCAAAATCAAAATCAATTTTGAGCCGATTCGGCTTGATCGTTTCAATTTTTAAGTTTTTTCGAAATACAGAATTCCCTACAATAGCCTTTGCTCTCCAAACTCCAGTAAGGTCCTCGGAATTGGTCTTTAACTTGAAAGCGTAATGCCCTTCCACACCTTTGGTCTTCACCTTTCGATCGTATAGCTAACCCATGGGGTCGTACAGTTCCAAAACCACCGGATGATTATCGGGAATTACTTCCTGCTTATCTTCAAGTATGAAGGAGAGGAAGATGGTATCTCCAGGTCTCCATACTCCGCGTTCACCATAAAGAAATCCTTTAACGCCTGCTTCTACTTTGGAACCACCTACTTCAAACAAACTCATTGATAGAGCTGAACCATTGTCCACTCGGAGATATCCTCTTTGGTTTCCAGACTTGGCAACAAGTAAATACGGTTTACCCGTGCATTCAATTCTTACCACGCCGTCGCCAGAGGTAGATCCACCGCCGATTTTCATATTCTGATAGTTGAATGCCTCAATTTCGATGCTACTCATGGGATCAGCAGATCCTAGATCTGTGATTACAACATCGTATGCATTGCCGCTAGATTCTTTAGCGATTATACCAATGTCACTGGAAATGAGGTTTGCGCTAATTCGATTGTTTGAACTTCTATAATAGGAATGTGAACATGGATTATCTCGCTTAGAATAATCGTAATCGTAGTCATAGTCTTCCCAATAATAGTCGTTGTAATAATGATCGCCGCCGTCCTCGTAATTCGTCTCCTGAATTCGAATGGGCTGCATTTCTTCCTCACTATCGGGGCAAGGAAAAAGAGATTGATGTTTTTGGAAAGATAGTGTGACTCGATATATCGCTCCAGGTTCTGGTCGAATGATGTTGTTTAGATCGATAGAAAAATTATTCCAAACGCCATAGTCAATAGCGTCCTGCGATATGAGATCGATGTTCTCATCGGCCACCAGCCTTCCCACTCGGGTCATTTCTCGGGATCCGTTGAGCTGATTTACCTGCAAAAATTGCGGCACATTTTGCTCATAAACACGAACGACCCGCAATGAAACCGCCTTCAAATTGATGGCTCGAAAGGGAAAAGAAGCACCTCCGCTTGAAGGCATTATAACTCCATTTCCGAGCAGCTCTAAGGCAGGCTTTTCGAGGTTAAACTCGACAGATCGGAAGTATGAATCATCGAGTTGAGCGCCCTTTGTGTTTCTGATTGTCTGCTCAATGACGATTGTTTCTTCGTTTCCAAGTTGTTCGATTGGATAGGCATTGATCTGATTACCGCTCACTTTAAACCTCAAGGGACTTTCAGAATTGAGGTGAATCAATCCATCCAAATCTTGGTTCGGGTCAACGGGATCACTAAACTGTATGGAAAAATGCAATCCTGGTTCTTGAACCGTTATCACCTGAACCATGCTGAATTCATCCAAAGGGGCAACTCGAATTTCCAAGTCATCCTTTACATCCGCATCGATCGCTTCACCGTTCCATTCTAGGTCGACGTAATCAGCATCACTCACCCGTGTTACTTCTTTGATTGTGAATTGGTGCTGATTTGTTCCCTCTTCGTGGGCCCACTCCATGGGTAATTCGACTCCATTCTGTGTGGCTTTCAAGCAGGACTGAACAGCCGCTGGTTCAGCTCCATCGCTCGTGCGCACCCTGCCCAACAATTCTTGCTTTGAAAAATCAGAAGCACTCAGCGTATTCACTCCTTCGTATTCAACAAACAGGCTTTGTCTTATAACAATGAATCCAAAGCGAAGCTCCTCAAAAGCAGATTCAACTTCGATGAGCTTATCTAACATGAATGACACGACGAAAGACTCTCCAGACGGTAATTTACCATCCGGTCTGAACTCAATGGTTTGATTGTCTAACCAAAATGCTTGTCCTTCAAGCTCTGGTTCAAAATCAAACAAGTCTTCTGTGATGGCCTCGCCTGGTACCGCAGCATTATAAGGTTCTATCAGCACGACCTTAATATTTGAGTTGCCAGAAATTATTCCTGACGTGAATGCGGCTACATAAGAACTGAAGCCGGGATCAACAACAATTTTGGACACATCTGTTTTACTACAACCTATGCTAAGGAGTATAAGAATGAGGGCGGCTACTTTACGCATGGGAGTAAGTTTGGACGTGGTTATTAATATGCAATGTCAATCGAGGCAGAAAGATACACTGATGTAAATAATTACAATCGTTGCAATTAGGAAGTGCATATAACCGAAGAGAAATCGCATGATTTTCATCAACTCACATTTAATTCCAATTCACACTACTACATTCGCATTTGAAGAAGGAAAATGGGAGTAAAACCGTACCACTTATTATTTGGATCTTTTTTCGCGATGACTGCTGTCATCTTCGGCGCCTTGGGAGCACATGCTTTAAAGGAGGTTCTATCGCCAGATCAAATGCACTCTTTCGAAACTGCCATTTGTTTTCAAATGTATCACGCGCTCATTTTAGTAATGATTGCTCTCAAGGGGCATGCGTTTCATTTGCGCTATGAAAAATGGATTGTGACGATGTTCGGGCTTGGAATCGTGCTCTTTTCATTTTCGATCTACGCCTTAGTGCTTCAAGACGTTTTAGCCATGGATTTACGATTTTTAGGTCCCATTACGCCGATCGGAGGAACCTTACTTATCATTGGGTGGGCAATGATTCTAGTCGATGCCATTCAACTTATCACCATAAAAAAGCACTGATTGTGTATAAAAAATGCATGATTTTGCGCTCTATCCCATAAATCATTGCAAAACTTTGCAGCTGAAATTTTCCTAAACGTTAAACCTAGTTTAGGACTAAATCAATTTTATGAACGAATTCGGAAGAAGACCAAAAAACACCTCTATTGCCGACTTGGGCTTAGGGAGCGTAAAAGCAGCTTACTGGAATTTAGATCCTGCTGAGTTAACAGAAGACACTATCCTAAACGGACAGGGCTTCTTGACTAGCACAGGAGCCTTAGCCATTGATACGGGCGAGTTCACAGGACGTTCCCCAAAGGACAAACTCATCGTAAAAGACGCAACAACCGAAAACACGATATGGTGGGACGGCAGCTTCAACAACAGCTTTTCGCCAGACAAGGTGGAGCCATTGATGAATCGAATGAAAGCCTACTTGATGGACAAGGAAGTATATGTGCGTGATTGTATTGCATGCGCTGACCCTGAGCATCAATTGAATATTCGGGTGATCACTGAGTATCCATGGAGCAACATGTTTGCATACAATATGTTCTTGCGCCCAACGCATGAACAACAAGAATCATTCGAATCTGAATGGACGATACTTTGCGTTCCTGGTTTTATGGCAGACCCAGAGATCGACGGAACAAGACAACACAACTTTAGCATCTTAGATTTTACACGAAAGATTGCCTTAATCGGTGGTTCAGGATATACAGGTGAAATCAAGAAAGGAATCTTCACAGTCTTAAATTATGTGCTTCCTCAAGACAAAGGTGTTTTGAGCATGCACTGCTCTGCCAACAGCGGCGAAGATGGAGACACAGCTGTTTTCTTTGGTTTATCTGGGACCGGAAAAACGACCCTATCAGCTGATCCGAATCGACGACTAATTGGTGACGATGAGCACGGTTGGACAAACTCTGGAGTCTTCAATTTTGAGGGTGGATGCTACGCTAAGTGTATCGATCTAACAGATGAGAAAGAACCTCAAATATGGAGTGCAATTAAGTTCGGCGCCTTGCTGGAGAACATCGATACATACGAAGGAAGCAGCGAAGTGGATTTCGAAAGCAGTGAGAAAACGGAGAATACTCGGGTGAGTTATCCAATTCACCATATCGACAACATTGCAGAACCATCCATGGGAGGCATTCCAAAGAATATCTTTTTCTTAACTGCAGATGCGTTTGGTGTATTGCCTCCTGTTTCAAAGTTGACTCCAGGGCAAGCGATGTATCATTTCATCTCAGGATACACAGCAAAGGTTGCAGGAACCGAAGCTGGAGTAACAGAGCCTCAGACTACATTCTCTGCATGTTTTGGCGCACCTTTCTTACCTCTTCATCCAACGAAATATGCGGAGATGCTCGGTGAGAAAATGAAAAACCACAACGTGAATATCTGGTTGATTAACACTGGCTGGAGCGGTGGCGAATACGGTGTGGGTTCTAGAATTAAATTGAAGTACACACGTGCAATGATTACGGCTGCTTTGACCGGAGAACTTGACAATGTTGAGTTCAAGGAGCACGAAGTATTTGGTTTAAATATACCTACGTCTTGTCCAGACGTACCGTCAGAGATTCTGGACCCAAAAAACACTTGGGAAGATAAGGCCGCTTACGACAAAAAAGCCCAGCATCTTGCTGAGGCATTTGTAGCCAACTTTGAAGAATTTGCGTCATACGCAAATGACGAAATAATGGCAGCTTCACCTCGAACTGAAGTGAACGCATAACGATTCCATTGACTTAGAAGCCCATCCGACTCAGAGGTTCTGAGATAAGGATGGGCTTTTTTTGTCTTGATACGTGATATTTGCGGAAATGATTAAAGACTTAGCACGATTCTACGCACCCGAAGCAACCGCTAACTCAACACTGATCCTGGGCGAAGACGAACACAGGCATGCAAAAGTGTTAAGGCTCGCGGAGGATCAAGAAGTGCACGTTGTGGATGGAAAAGGAAACTTGTTTCTTGGGCAACTTCAGTTTAAAAAAAAACAGCTCAGTGTTCAAATTTCTGAATTAATTCAGAGTGAAGAAGCAACATCTAGACCAGTCATCTTGGCTGTAGCCCCAACCAAAAACATAAATCGATTTGAATGGGTCATTGAAAAAGCCTCAGAACTTGGCATACAACGAATCATTCCCATAAAGTGTGCACAATCTGAACGCCTGCATCTCAAAACTGAACGACTTTCGAAAATTGCGTTGAGCGCTATGAAACAATCCAAGTCGCTTTGGCTTACTGAGATTGATGACTTGACCCAAGTGAATGAAATTTGGGACATCGAAGCCAATTCAAAGTGGATTGCACATTGCGCAGATGGTCCCAAATCCAGCATACAAATGCTCTCGAAAAGCGATGGGAGTCAAATTATTTGCATTGGACCAGAAGGCGATTTTTCGACGATGGAAATTGACACAGCGATCGACGCTGGTTTTGGGGCAGTGTCTCTGGGTAAATTGCGATTGCGCACAGAAACTGCCGCGATATCCGCCTGTATTGCCGCAAATTTGTTTCACCCATAAATCGGACTTACCTTCGAAACCATGAAAATTCTAGCGGCCATCGTTTTTCTAATTTCCAGCAGCATTGGCATAAGTCAATCAGATGTGAAATTGGCGCTCGTGAAGTATAACGGAGGCGGAGATTGGTACGCAAATCTGGACACATCCATTCCCAACTTAATTCAGTTCTGCAATGATGAATTGGGCACAAACCTAGACAAGGATCAGGAAATTGTTGAATTAACAGATCCGAATATGTATCAATACCCCTTTCTGCATTTGACAGGACATGGAAACATCGTATTGAGCGATCAAGAAATCCAAAACTTGAGGAAGTATTTGATTTCCGGCGGGTTTCTCCATATGGATGACAACTATGGAATGGATGAGTTTTTAAGACCACAGATTGCCAAGGTATTTCCAGAGCTGGAGTTTATCGAACTACCACCCTCTCATCCAATTTTTCATCAAACGTTTGATTTTGATGATGGCCTACCCAAAATACACGAGCATGACGACGCCCGCCCCCAGGCCTTGGCCCTATACTACGAGGGAAGAATGGTTTGCCTATACACGATAGAAAGTGATTTAGGAGATGGGTGGGAAGATCCTCGCGTTCACAACGATCCGGAATCAGTGCACCAAGAAGCCCTTCGAATGGGAGCAAACATCATTCAATTTGTATTCATGAATAACGAAGAAAGTGAAGGCTAGAGATACTTTTCGGGAGCGCCTTTACATCATAATATTCGGCACGGACACGGTTGCCGGCAAGCGATTCGACATCGCGCTTTTATGGCTTATTGTGCTTAGTACAGTTGCCGTAATGCTGGAAAGTGTGAAAGAAATTCAGTCTGAATACGGAGATATTCTTCTCTACGCAGAATATGTCTTTACTGCGCTTTTCACGATTGAATTTATTGCGCGACTCTGGACATCGCGAAAGCCACTTGGGTATCTTTTTAGCTTTTATGGAATCGTTGATATTCTATCGATTCTGCCAACATACCTATCGTTCTTCATGGTGTCATCGCAGTACTTGCGCGTAATTCGCGTCTTCCGATTAATGCGTGTTTTTCGAGTATTGAAGCTCGGTCGGTATATGAGCGAGGCAGATTCACTTTGGACTTCTTTAAAAGCCAGCCGAGCAAAAATTGGCGTTTTCCTCTTTGCTGTATTCAACGTTGCCATAATAATGGGCACCATAATGTACATCGTAGAAGGCGGAGAAAATGGCTTTACGAGCATACCAAGAAGTATATATTGGGCGATCGTTACGATGACCACCGTAGGCTTTGGCGACATCCATCCGCATACAGAGTTGGGGCAATTCCTAGCTGTAATACTGATGATCTTGGGTTATGGAATAATCGCCGTACCAACTGGTATTGTTGGGGTTGACATGATCTCAAGTTCTGGGACGAAGTTTCCAGCACCGAAGGACGGCACACCGCGCCTAACGGATCGTCATTGCGACAACTGCGGACACACCGGACACCTCGAGGATTCTGTGCATTGTCGAATGTGTGGCGCGCACTTATGACCATTGTGAATACATTCTCGTAAACTTTTCATCACATTCTCCATAATTGCGTCCTAACCTTTAGATTTGCGCAACGTCTAAAAAGCGTATTTGAATTTTAATCCAATCAACAAATTATGAAAAACTTTACTCGTTTAGTAGTTGTTTTTGCAATGTCGGCATTAGGTCTTGGCTTAAATGCACAGACTGACCTTCAACTTAACAGCTTCGCCATTTCTTCGGCCAGTGGAAACCAAGTACCTCCCGGGCACGTAACTACCGTATCATACACTATCCAAAATACTGGAAGCGTTACAATCGCGACAGGAACGGTATTTATTCGAACTGTATCAAAAGGCACTACACCGGTTGTAGGACCTGACGCAATTACACTTGGTGGGGATATAGCTCCTGGTGATTCAGTAACTTTTACTGCTAGTGGTACTTATGCTTTCACAGAGAGTGCATTCGAAAACATTTGTGTGAGTACGGTTCTTGATACTTCTATTACAGAGACAGACACAACAAACAACCTTCTTTGTAAAAACATTACGATATCTTCTTCTATTGAAGCTGACATCGCAATCATAAACACGACCATCGTTGCACCCAATGATTTAGACGGTCATGATTTGGACAACGGTAGCGAAGACGCTCCTGACATTGAAGAGATTTCCTTCCAAATGATCAACAAGGGTGATATCAGCTATATCGGATCTCAATCATTTGCTATTGAGGTATACATTGACAATGACGTTATTGCCGCTGTTGCCTCTCCAGGTGCGATGAATAATGGAGACACCTCAGCTGTATTGGGAACAACCGAAGCAACGCTAATTCCGGTCACTCCACAGGAAGAAGGAACGTATGAACTTTGTGTTCGATATGCTGGTGGAGACGCCAATTCAGAAAATGACACTGATTGCGAATCTTTCACATTGGTAGATCTTTACATTCCACCACCACCAGTTGGAATTGAGGAAAACACAGCCAACGAGTTGAATATTTACAATTCAAACAAGACGATCTGGGTTAAGAATGTAAGTGGAAACACTACTGTTACAGTCATTGACGTAAACGGAAGACTTATCGCCTCTGAGCGTATGTTCGAAGATGGATCCATTTCTATGGAGACTGCTTCAGCAGGAGTTTATGTAATTCGTTCTTCTAACGAAGAAACTGGAGCTACTTCAATGCACAAAGTTTCTATCCAATAAGAGAAAAAGACTCGATCTTTGTGAAGCCCGATTGAACATTCAATCGGGCTTTTTTTTTGCTTCTACCCAACGAACGACGTGCCCTCATCGTTTCTATTCGTAACTTCACCTATCTAATGTAAACCTGATCATGAAGCCTTCACTTCTATCATTCGCCATCGTCCTGTTATCTTTTGCAAGTGCATATGCTCAATCCGATTTGGCTGTGATTGACATTAATGCAAGTTCCGACGCAAACAATTGGGTGCCGCAAGGTCTCTCAACTTCACTCGAGGTAACAGTTCAAAATGTGGACAGCATGATGATTCCAGCGGGTGATTCAGCGCTTGTGTCCATTCAACACGGTTCTTTTGTATCCGACGCATGGATTCACTTTGATAGTGGCTTAGACACCATGGAAACATACACCCACAACTTTGGTTGGGACAACAGACTTATGTTTTCTGCGAGTTTAGATACTGCTCTGTTGATTGGGATGGCAACACACCTTTCCGACACCAATTTATCTAATAATCAATTTGAAGAAACCTTCTATGCCAGCACGATCGTAAATAACGATTGGCATGCTGGGATCATCAAAATTATCGAGCCATCGAATTTGAATTTCTTTGATGTCGACAATAACACAAACATCCCACCGCCACTTACGAGCGTTCGGGTGGATCTAGTAAACACGGGAACCGTAACATACCTACCAGGCACCTTGATCAATTACGACGTATATGTACTAGATGATGTTCGATCTCTTTCAGGATACATCGGTGAATCCGCAGTATCTAGCGGGGACATTTCGACTCGAACAATAACCAATCAAGCTCTTTTGCCTGTAATTCCTGATTCAGCTGGAACGTATCAGCTTTGTGCACGATCGACAGTGCCAAATGATCTCACATCAAACAACAATGCGGCCTGTACAATCTTTAAAATGGTTGACAATTACGACCCGACTGATCCAGCCAATTGGCCTTTCGCGGTTGATGAAGTTGCAGACTTGAACGCGAAAGTCTTTATGAGCGAAAATCAATTGGTTCTTGAGTCAAAATCTCAAACCGAATTGGAGATCATTGACCTGAGCGGTAAAATCATCTACACAGATGCTTTTAACGGATCACACAGCCATTCCATGTTAGATTACAACGCTGGGATATACTTTGTCCGGTTGATTGCGAGCGACGCTTCTATTCAAACCGAGAAGGTCTTCGTTCACTAGTTGATCATAGATTCGAAGTCAGCCTCGCTGATAATTTTCACTTCTAGCTTTTCAGCCTTTGCTCTTTTGGATGGCCCCATGCCCTCGCCCGCTAAGAGATAACTTGTTTTCGCACTAACGGATCCAGTATTCTTACCTCCATTCTTTTCGATAAGCTCTTTTAGCTCATCTCTACTATGGCGCTCAAACACGCCCGATATAACAAAGGAGAACCCACTTAATATATCCGTATTATCAGCAAGCTGATCCTCGGGTATTGACAGTTGCAAGCCGGCTTCCATCAATCGTTGAATCAACGTTTTGTTGGCCTCGATCGAGAAGAACTCAACTACACTTTCTGCTATCCGTCCACCAATTTCATCGACTTCAACCAACGTTTCCAAACTTGCATTCATTACCGCTTCAATGGAGTGAAAATGTCGCGCAAGTTTCTTGGCTACCGTCTCTCCGACGTATCGAATCCCTAGTCCAAATAGCACGCGCTCGAATGGGATATTTTTAGAAAGTATAATGCCTTCAAGCATGTTGTCAACCGACTTCTGAGCCATGCGCTCGAGGGGCAATAGCTGATCGGCCTGAAGATCGTAAAGGTCACCAATGTTATTTATGAGACCGGCTTCGTGAAGCTGATCGATGGTTTCCGCACCAAGGCCTTCAATATCCATCGCTCGTCGGGAAATAAAATGCTGCATCCGACCTTTAATTTGCGGAGGGCACCCTGTTTCATTTGGACAATAATGCTGAGCTTCTCCTTCTTTTCGAATCAGTTCTGTATCGCATTCTGGACAATGCGTGATGTATTGAAATGGCAATGAATCCGCTGGCCGCTGCTTCATCTCGACTGCGGTCACTTTGGGGATTATTTCCCCACCTTTTTCAACGTAAACATGGTCTCCGATTCGCAAATCAAGTTTTTCAATCTGATCAGCATTGTGCAGCGACGCTCTTCTTACCGTAGTTCCCGCCAGCAACACCGGACTCAGGTTGGCAACGGGCGTTATTGCTCCTGTTCTTCCAACTTGGTAAGCAACCGATTCAAGCTCTGTTGTTACTTCGGCCGCCTTAAATTTATATGCAATAGCCCACCGAGGTGACTTGGCTGTGTATCCTAAATCTTCCTGTTGCATAAAGTCATTCACCTTGATGACAACACCATCAATTTCGAAATTTAAGGCATGCCTTGCTTCGTCCCAGTAATTGATAAAGTCCATGATTTCGTCTATGGATTTACACAAGCGAATCATGTTCTTACGTTCATCGGGAACATGAAACCCCCACTCACCTGCTTGTTTTACGCTGTCATAATGCGTGGGAGCAATTCGGTCGCGGCTGTAAACACCATATAAATATGAGTCCAGATTTCGATCGGCCACCAAGGATGAATCTTGATTTTTTAATGTGCCGCTTGCGGTATTTCGAGGGTTGGCATAAAGCGGCTCTCCTGATTGTTCGCGCGCCTCATTGAGCTTTTGAAATCCATCCAATGGAAAAAAAATTTCGCCTCGAATTTCGAATTCACTTGGAAAACCTTCTCCACGAACCCGCATCGGAATGGTCTTAATCGTTCTTACGTTGGCGCTAACATCTTCTCCCTTCGCCCCATCGCCTCGTGTCACCGCACGCTCGAATATTCCGTTTACGTATTTTATTCCGATGGCCACACCATCATACTTCAGCTCACAGACATATTCCATATCGGCTTCTGTCAACTTTCTTGCTCGACTCTCGAATTCTGCGATCTCCTCTTTTGAATATGAATTGGAAAGAGAGAGCATTGGATAGTCGTGCACCACCGACTTGAATTTTTTTGTGATGTCTCCACCGACCCGCTTGGTAGGTGAGTTTTGATGTGCCAAGGTGGGAAACTGAGTCTCTAACGCTTCCAGTTCCTTCAGAAGTTGATCAAAGTCGTAATCCGAAATAGTCGGATTGTTTTGAATGTAATAATGGTGATTATGCTCTTCTAATTCGTGCGTGAGCGTATCGATCCTTAGCTTGGCTTCATCTTGATTCATCGGTCTAAAAACTTTGCTCTAAATTTTGCGCGGCGCATTCTGCTTCGTTGCTCATAGTAGAGCCGCTCGGCCTTTATTTTTTCTGGACTAAAAATCCCCTTTATGGCATATCCCAGAAAGACCTTAATCTTAAAATCAACGTACGGATCGGAAAACAAGCCTTGAAGTTCAGGATGGCTGGGTAGATTCAAAGTCCGATACCCGACTCCAACACCTAGGCCAAACCAAGGAAATATTTTGAATTGTGAATGTGCCCCAAAATCATACAGCCGAATATCAGAAATGGTATCTGATCTTGTCAGCTCAGGAATTGACGTGCTTGCGTCATAAGTATTCAAGAGTATTTGCCCCCTTCCTCGAGCAATGGAACTAGAGAGCTCCCAACGAAAACTTCGATAGAAAACAGCCTCCCCAAACGTTGTCACATAGTTCATTCGACCAGAAAATCGATGATCTTCCTGAGCCGTAGGGAAATTGATTTGGTAGAAATTATTGTTTCCGTATACGCCAAAACCGAGTCGCACTCTTTTGTATAACTCTAGGCCAATTTTAACGCCGTTCATTCGGGCGCGCGTTTCGTAATAACGCTCGTTTCGGTTGTCAAATTGAAATACAAAGTTGGAAACAATTCCCGCCTTAGGCTTTTCATAAATCGTTGAATCTTGGCCTTCAATGTTCAGCGTATCCTTAACAACCAACTCAAGCGAATCAAGTGATTGCGCCGAAGTGATAGACACTTGGAGCAGAAGAGCAAGAAAAACAAGAATTTTCGGCACCATACAAAGGTGATTGTATGAGCGAAGCATCCCAAGCCAAATAAGAAAAAGAATTCAGGCCTAAGTGTTAGCTACTTTACTCAGGATTTGAATCAAATCTGCCGGCGGATTCATTGGGCGTTTGGTGTTGAAGTCGACAAAAACCAGGGTAGTGCTAGCAGCATTCAGTTTTTCATTCTTCTCGTTGAATGTCTCATACTTAAAAAAAATGCGTGCGCCTTTGACACTTTCAATGGTTGTTTCGATGCGCAATTCTTCATCGTAATAGGCTGGAATGAAATATCGAATTTGGTAATCCAGCACAGGAAGTATGACTCCATCATCTTCCAATTGCTTGTAAGTAACTCCAAGCTCACGCAGTGCTTCCACCCGAGCCACTTCGAAATAAGCTGCAAAATTGCCGTAGTAGCAATATCCCATCCGATCTGTTTCGGCGTAACGCACTCGGAGTTTCGTTTCAAACAACTTCATTATGCAGAGAGGAATTCAACGGCGTTATGCATCACTGGACTCATGACAATGTCGTCTTCCATGAACGGCACCACGCTTCTAAACTCAGCACGAAAGGCCTCCAACGTGGGTGAACTTTTGCCTTCCCTGAAATCAGCCGCTTGGGCAGCGTTGATCAGCTCGATGCCAATCACTTTCTGATAATTTTCATAAACACGTAGCGCCTTTGTTGCCGCATTTGCTCCCATGCTTACATGATCTTCTTGACCATTTGAGGAGTCGATGGAATCAACAGACGCCGGAGTACATAGCTGCTTGTTTTGACTTATGATGGACGCTGCGGTATACTGGGCAATCATCAATCCGCTATTTAAACCTGGCTTGCCGACTAGGTACGCCGGTAATCCTCGTTGCCCGCCAATAAGTTTGTATGTTCTTCGTTCGGAAATGCTCGCTAGCTCAGCCACGGCAATACACAGGTAATCAAAGCCAAGAGCAAGTGGTTGACCATGAAAATTACCCGCGGAAATTATCTTGTCTTCTTCTGGAATCAGTGTAGGGTTATCGGTAACAGAGTTTACCTCTCGTTCAAAAACGGAAGCAATATGCTTGATGGCATCCTTGCTGGCTCCATGTACTTGTGGAATGCATCGAAATGAATACGGATCTTGAACGTGATCCTTGCGTTGAGAAATCCAATCGCTTCCTTCAAGTAAGGACCGCATTCGGGCCGCAGTTTCGCGTTGACCATCGTGAGGCCGCACGGCATGCACCGCATCATCAAATGGCTCGGGACGCCCATCATATGCATCTAAAGACAGCGCCGCCACCTTTTCGGCCTGCGGCATCCAATGGCTCAACCCATTCAATATTTTCACGCCATGAGCCGACATAAACTGCGTCCCATTCAACAGCGCCAAACCTTCTTTGGCACCAAGACTTATTGATGACAGACCTTCCGCATCTAGGGCACTTGAGGCATCACATTTTGATCCTTTGTACCAAACTTCGCCAAGTCCCAATAGCGGCAGCGCTAGGTGCGCCAACGGCGCCAAATCACCAGAAGCGCCTAAAGAACCTTGCTCATACACAACCGGAATAATAGATCGATTGAAAAGCTCAATTAACATGGTAATGGTCTCCATCCTGATTCCCGAGTTGCCTTTCGACAGACCGAGCACTTTCAGAAGCAGCATGGTTCGAACGATGTCATGATCGACTTCTCGGCCTAAACCACAGGCGTGAGATTTCACTAAGTTTTCTTGCAACTGACCGAGTTGATCCGTATCAATTCTTACATCGCACAGGCTACCGAAGCCGGTGTTGATGCCATAGATCGGTTTTTCTGCACGTTCAATGAAATCTTCCAGAAAGGCCCGCCCTTTCAAAACGGATGCGCCTAAATCGGAACCAAGACTTATAGGTTCATTGGACGATAGAATCGAACCAATATCATCGAGGCTGTAGTGTTTGTTTTCTAGAATAGTCATTCGGCACCCAATTTATCGAATACAAATTTGTTGAGATCATCGAAGCGCACACTTTGCTGGTCGCCGGTGTTCATATCCTTTACCGTAGCGCTCTTGTCATCCATTTCTTGGCTGCCAATGAGGATGACAAACCGGAACCCTCTTGAGTTCGCGTACTTCATCTGCTTCTGCATTTTGGCGGCGTCGGGGTAAACCTCCGCTGAGAACTTATCCGATCTTAGTTTCATCGCCAACTCCATGCAAGCGAGTGATTCCTTTTCCCCAAAATTGATAAACAAAACATCGCTCGATGCACTTAGGGTTTTTGGAAAGAGATCCAGATCTTCCATTAGATCATAAATCCGATCTGCACCAAAACTCACCCCTACACCACTTACGTCCTTCAGACCAAAAATGCCTGTGAGGTCGTCGTATCGACCACCTCCACAAATGCTTGATGGAAATTTCTCATGCCCCACTTCAATGATGGCGCCTGTGTAATAATTGAGTCCACGTGCAAGTGTGAGATCGATTTCTACCTTTTCGCGTACGACTTCAGGAAGCGCTCTTAACGTCTTGCGCATTTCGTCAATTCCGCGTTGGCCTTCTTCATCACCAATAAGCGAGCCCGATAGCATTCGGAGTACAGTTTCGGAATCTGCTTTCCTGCTTATATGATCCAAGGCCTTTTTCACTCCTTGGGCGGGTAATCCGCGCGCGATCATTTCTTTCTTTACTCCTTCAACACCTATTTTATCCAGCTTGTCGATGGCAACGGTCATCTCAGAAAAGTAATTTCCGAGTCCAGCCACATTGGCAATTCCGCTTAGAATTTTTCGATTGTTGAGTCGAATCTGGATGTCGCCGAGTCCGAGATTCTCAAACACCTCGCTAACAATGCAAAGCAGCTCGGCTTCGTTTAGCAAACCATTGCTTCCTATGACATCGACATCGCATTGATAGAATTCACGATATCTGCCGCGCTGCGGGCGATCGCCTCTCCATACTGGCTGTATTTGAAATCTTTTGAAGGGAAAGCTCAGTTCATTTTGGTTTTGAACCACGAACCGAGCGAAGGGAACAGTTAAGTCATAACGAAGCGCACGATCACTTTTTTGCGGCAGCCAATCTGGATAAACCGCATCAAGTGCGACGGTTTTCTCTTCACCCAATTGCTCCCGAAGATTCTTACCGCTTTGGATTTTATAAATCAGTTTATCGCCCTCATCTCCATACTTGCCCGTCAGCGTTTCCAAATTCTCCATTGCCGGAGTTTCGATGGGTTGATAGCCATAGAGTTGAAAAATACTGCGTGCCGTATCAAAAATAAACTGCCTTTTCAGGCTTTGTTCGGGGAGGAAATCTCGTGTTCCTTTAGGTATGGAAGGTTTGTTTGCCATTGCTCGGCAAATGTAAGATTGAGCAGTGATTCAAGCGTTTAAAAACTTTCGTCACATACATCAAAGCAATGCGCGAATCATAAAGACTTAACCAATCCGATTAGGTTAAACCTTACCCAGCTTCTTGTAGCGAATTCGCTTTGGAGCTTCATCACCCATGCGCTTCTTGCGGCTCTCTTCGTAATCGCTGTAACCGCCTTCGAAATAGTACACCTCGCTGTTTCCTTCAAAGGCTAAAATGTGCGTGCAAACACGATCCAAGAACCATCTGTCGTGGCTAATTATTACCGCGCAACCGGCGAAATTATCGAGCGCTTCTTCCAATGCTCGAAGGGTGTTTATATCGAGGTCGTTTGTAGGCTCATCCAGAAGCAAGACGTTCGCGCCTTCTTTTAATGTCATTGCCAAGTGCAGTCTGTTGCGCTCTCCACCTGAAAGCACTTTCACCTTTTTACCTTGATCGCTTCCTCCGAAGTTGAACTTGCTCACATATGCTCGCGCATTGATTTCACGTCCGCCAACGTCTATTAAATCGTTTCCTCCACTTATTACTTCGTAGATGGTTTTTTCAACATCGACATCTTCATGTGCCTGATCTACGTATGCGACCTTGACAGTTTCACCCACCTTGAATTCTCCTTGATCCGCAGTCTCCTGTTCCATGATCATTCTAAACAGCGTGGTCTTACCGGCACCATTAGGACCAATAATTCCGACAATTCCTGCTGGAGGTAAATTGAAATTCAGGTTTTCATACAACAGCTTATCTCCAAATGCCTTACTGACATCAATTGCTTCGATCACATTGTTACCCAAGCGTGGTCCTGGCGGGATGTACAATTCCAACTTATCTTCTTTCGATTTCTGCTCTTCAGAGAGCATCTTATTGTAATTGCTCAATCGAGCTTTGCTCTTTGCTTGGCGTCCTTTTGGATTCATCCGCACCCATTCTAGCTCACGCTCGAGGGTTTTTTGCCGCTTTCCAGCTTGCTTATCCTCCTGTGCCAAACGCTTCGACTTCTGATCTAACCACGAACTGTAGTTTCCTTTCCACGGAATACCTTCTCCACGATCCAGTTCGAGAATCCAACCAGCAACATTGTCGAGGAAGTATCTATCGTGTGTAATCGCGATTACCGTTCCTGCATATTCTTGCAAGTGTCGCTCCAACCACTCCACTGATTCTGCATCGAGGTGGTTGGTAGGCTCATCTAATAGCAAGATGTCAGGTTGTTGAATCAACAATCGGCAAAGTGCCACACGACGGCGCTCACCTCCACTTAAGTTCTTTATTGGCGTGTCTCCTTCAGGCGTGCGCAACGCATCCATTGACCGCTCTAGTTTCGTATCCAATTCCCAAGCTCCAACAGCATCAATCTTATCTTGAAGTTCGCCTTGTCGGGCCATGAGCTTCTCCATCTTATCTGCATCCTCGTAGACTTCCGGTAAACCAAAGTCGTTGTTGATCTTCTCGTATTCTTCAAGCAGCGCTGTGACCTCACCTGCACCTTCACGAACTACCTCGATGACCGTTTTAGAATCGTCCAATTGAGGATCTTGCTCCAAATAACCAACGGAGAAACCTTGAGTAAAACTTAAGTCGCCGATAAAGTCCTTTTCAACTCCAGCGATGATCTTAAGCAAGGAAGATTTTCCAGAGCCGTTGAGACCGATAATGCCAATTTTGGCACCATAGTAAAAGCTGAGATAAATATCCTTTAAGACCGTCTTGCTCGGTGGATATACTTTACTAACTCCTTGTAACGAAAAAATGATGTTTTTACCTTCTGACATGCGCTTTGAATTATTAAATCAAATGTAGCAATGGTGCGCGCATTTGGATTAAAATCTGAAGTAAATGAATGGTTGACCTTTACTTAATGCCATTTGCCCTAGACAAAGGACGACAAGAATAAATGCGATCAAGAGTTTGACGAGGTCAACCCAATTGTTTTTTGATAAAACAAGACCCGTAAACCAAGAGTGGAATCGAACAGGAATAAATGAAAACCCAGCCGCAGTAATAATCAAGAACACCTGTTTGGTCGTTGTCTGAAATGCTGGTTCTAGGGTTGAACTGCCCCCAAGCATGTTGGCGAAATAATCTAAGGCTACGGCGGCTGTATCTGCCCGAAACCAGACCCATCCAAACATGACAAGCACGAACGTAAGACCTACCGAGCCGATCGGTGGCATTCGTTTGAAGACATTCGTAAGTCGATCAACAGAAAGGAATAAGCCGTGCCATGCGCCCCATATGACAAACGTCCAACTGGCGCCATGCCACAAGCCTGAAAGCAAAAACACCATCCATAGGTTGGTAATCGTTCTGGAGGTCGACCCTTGATTTCCGCCTAGTGGAATATATAGATAGTCGCGCATGAAATTGCTGAGCGTGATGTGCCAGCGTCTCCAAAATTCTTGAAAACCTTTCGCCACATAGGGCCAATTAAAGTTCTCAGGAAATCGAAAACCCATCATTTTGCCCAACCCAATCGCCATGTCGGAATAGCCGCTGAAGTCAAAATAGATCTGAAGTGTGTACGCCACAAGTCCGAGCCAAGCATCGACCATTCCAATATCTCCACCTGAGAATGCTCCATCTGCGATGGGCGCAAGAGCATCGGCAATAAGAACCTTCTTTGACAAGCCTAAAACAAAACGAAGGATGCCGTCAAATCGATTCCCCCAGCCATCTTCAATGAACCGTTCTTTGATTTGATCCGCAATTTCTTTGTAGCGCACAATAGGGCCAGCAATCAATTGTGGAAATAAGAAAACGAAGAGTAGGTAGTCTATAAGGCTATTTGCTTGGGATGAGTCTCGGCGATACACATCCACCAAGTAGCTGATCTTCTGAAAGGTGAAAAATGAGATGCCGATTGGTAGCGCTACATTCATGTACTCGGGAAAACCGAGCCCCATCCCTTCCGTTACAACTCGGACATTTTCCAAAAAGAAATTGAAGTACTTAAATACAAAGAGAGTCGCAATATTGTATGCCACAGAAACCCAAAGCCATTGTTTAGCATGGTCGCCATTCAAGTGCTTTGAAATGAAAAAGTCGAGTGTACCACTCACGAGGAGTATCAATGCAAATACAGGAGCACCCCAGAAGTAAAACAAAAAGCTTCCAAGGAGAGCAAGCGCATTTTTCCATTTGCTGGGGCAGAGCAAATAAGCCAGCAAAAACACCGGCAAAAAGTAGATTATGAATAAAGGGCTATTAAACAGCACGGATTGGAACTTGCACGCGAATCTAGGGCATAAAAAAAGGCCAACCATTGGTTGACCTTTTTCGAAACAATAAGCATCTCTTGGTGCATAGTTATGTAACAATCGCGGTGTTTATCAATGTCGCTTTGGATGCTTGGGTATGACTCTCTTAGATTAGTAGAAGCACATTAGGCAGCAAGATTCATTGAGTTGGAATCAGAACCACTGTTTCTTGAGATAATTTCCTCCGCCCTCAACATATCAAGCCTTCCCCCTGCTCGATCGCCAAGGGACATGCGAAACTTACCTCTTGTTGAATAAGCCTCATCGCTGCTGGGGTTTAACCGTATGGCACTATTTAGGTCAGCCATTGCCTTGTGATCCACATCCAACAATCGGTATGCAGCGGCACGTTTCAAATAGAATACCGCAACGTTCGGGTTGATGCGAATTGCTTGGTTCAGATCATTAAAGGCGTCTTTATTCTTGAGGACTTGCAATCGCATAAGTGCACGGCGATAATAATGCATCGCATTGGAGGCATCGAGCTTTATCAACTTACCAAAGTATCGTTCGGCGATATGATATCTCTTATCTCGAATGGCTTTGTACGCGATTTCTTCAAGGCGCTTCTTCCATGAGGTAACATGTTGATTTTGCACATAGTTAAGAAGGGTATCATCCTTAATAATGAGCTCTCCATTCTTATCAACCAGCATTAAATATGCTTCCTTGCACGTAATATCAAGCTTCTCCTTCCATTCTTCTCCGCTAAGAAAGAGATTCCATACCTCCCTGCTTTGATCTAGCAGTTGACGCCACGCTGAATCTGTATAATTAGCCGGTCTATGAAATGAATTTAGAAAGATGTTTAATTCGTTAGCGCTCATGATTTCAGATGTTTAATTGTTTCTGAGATCAAAACTCAACGCCAGCGATGTAATCTATTTACGTTGTGAAATTATTTCACCTTTTCACCCGAATAAATGAGGAATACCGTGGGTTTCTTGTCGAGATTTATTTTTATTTTTTTCCATTCTTGAATCGATTTACTTCGATTCACCTCGTTATTTGAGGTTAATTCAACGGAAACAGACAAGCGTGTATCAGAGGATAGAACTTTCAAAAGAGTAGCATGTAGTTTTTGATTGCGAAAGGGCGTTTCGATAAACATGTGCGTTGTGTTCTCTCTTCTCGATTCCCCCTCCATTTGAGTGAGCGCCTTGTGCAAGGATTTATCATCCTTCGGCAAATACCCGTGAAAGGTGAACTTTTGACCATTCATTCCTGAGGCCATCAAGGCAAGCAACAGCGATGATGGGCCAATTAGAGGAACAACATCAATTCCCAAATCATGTGCAGCTCGCACTACTCCACCACCCGGGTCTGCAACACCTGGAACACCTGCCTCTGAAAGGAGGCCGACGTTAATCCCCTCTAAACATGGTTGAAGCAGCTCATTGTAGTCTTCCTCTTGATGTTTGTGTAACTCAACTACATGAATTTCGCTCATGGGCTTAGGAAAGTCCAGGCTTTTCAAAAATTGACGTGCTGTCTTCGATCGTTCGGCAATGAAATGTGTCAAATCAAAAATCCACTCCAAGCTACGCTCCGGCAAATATTGTCTCGGCTTATTAGCGCTGAGAGCACTTGGGATTAGTACCAATTGTCCTTTACTCATGGCGTATACGTTTCAAAACGTTGTCAGCTGCCACTGAAATCATTGCATGGACAGCGTCGAATCCCTGATCGCCACCAAAATACGGATCGGGCACGGAATCATTTGATCCGTGATTCACCTCATTTAAGAGCATTTTAACCTTTGATGAATACACATTGTTTGTATCCAGCTTCATCACATTTTCATGATTAGACTCATCCATGGTAAAAATGAGATCGAAAGACTCAAAGTCACTGGGACCAAATTGCCTGCCCCTCAGATCGCTGATATCACTTCCATGCCTTTTCATACACTCCTGCGCCCTTCTGTCAGGTTCATCGCCTACATGCCAATCTCCAGTGCCACATGAATCGAACTCAATGTCCAATCCTAATTCTTGCGCTTTATCACGAAAAACACCCTCGGCCATTGGCGAACGACAGATGTTTCCGAGACATACAAACAGGATTCTTTTTGGCTTCATTTCAGGTCAAAAAAAAGCCCAGCAAAGTGAATTGATGGGCAAATTTTGTAGTTGATATATGCTATTGGATTGCCATCTTTTTCTCTAGGTCGCTGATATAGCTTCTGAATCGCTTATCGGTTTCCATAAGATTGTTGACCGTCTTGCAAGCATGAAGGACAGTTGCGTGGTCTTTACCTCCACAATGTGCGCCAATACTTGCCAATGAAGCTTTTGTAAGCTGCTTAGCAAAGTACATAGCTATCTGACGGGCCTGCACCACTTCACGCTTTCTCGTTTTCGACTTCATAAGCTCTATAGGAAGATCGAAATAGTCACAAACTACTTTTTGAATGTAGTCGATGGAAACTTCTCTCGCGGTATTTCGAACAAACTTGTCGATCATCTGCTTGGCCAAATCAAGCGTAATTGCCTTCTTATTCAGCGAAGCTTGAGCAATAAGAGATATTAAAGCTCCTTCAAGTTCTCTAATGTTGGTGGTAATGCTGTATGCTAGGTATTCGATCACCTCTTTTGGCAACTCGATTCCCTCTATGTACATCTTCTTTTCTAGGATGGCAATTCGAGCTTCAAGTCCAGGAATCTGAAGATCTGCACTTAAGCCCCATTTGAATCTGCTTAACAGACGCTGCTCCATTCCCTGCATTTCTACAGGTGGTTTATCACTTGTCAATACGATTTGCTTGCCTGTTTGGTGGAGGTGGTTGAATACCGTAAAGAAGACATCTTGTGTCTTTTCTTTTCCTGCCATAAACTGCACGTCGTCAATGATCAATACATCGATCATTTGATAGAAGTGTACAAAGTCGTTGGTGTTGTTGTTTCGAACCGCATCAATAAACTGATGGGTGAATTTTTCAGATGAAACGTAAAGTACTGTCTTGTTTGGATGGTTCTTCTTTATCTCAATTCCGATGGCATGCGAAAGGTGTGTTTTACCAAGACCTACATTTCCATATATAAGAAGTGGATTGAATGACGTTCCACCTGGTTTTTGCGCAACAGCAAAACCAGCAGATCTTGCCAATCGGTTGCAATCTCCTTCCACAAAATTTTCAAAGGAATAATTCGGGTTTAGCTGCGAGTCAACGACAACCTTCTTAAGCCCAGGAATAATGAATGGGTTTCGAATGGTCTTACTCCCAATGTCGATTGGCATACTAACCGACGGGTTCTTCACAGTACTAATATTCGATGTTGGTATGCGAACAGTATAAGGTTTCGACGTTGTGTGGTTATTCTCCATAACGATGCTATACTCCAACCGTCCTTCAGGCCCTAGTTCTTTCTTGACTGTTTTCTTTAGAAGGCTGATATAGTGTTCCTCCAACCATTCGTAGAAAAACTGGCTTGGCACCTGAATCGTTAACGTATCATCAGAAACCTTAATTGGCTTTATTGGATCAAACCAAGTTTTAAAGCTTTGTAGACTTACGTTATCACGGATGATTTCAAGGCATCGGCTCCAGACTTCTTCGTGGTTTTTACTCATTTAATGCGGTATTAGACGCACACATACAAGATGTACACGTCAACTTCAATTTTAGGGTTATTCAAACGTTTCAGCAACTTACCAACAGTGCCTTGTTTGAAGGAGCAAATATTGACTAAAAAAAAGTAATAAAAAAACGATTTACCCCTTGATTATCTGAAATGTTTTACTTGGTAATCCACATTAGCAAAAATGCTTGGAATCCGCGTCAATTCTGGTCTGGTTCGATTTAAGGGACCTGCGCATTCTGATAACAAACCTGACTGTCAAGCGAATAGATAGACCTATCTATACTCAAAGTTTAGATCAATGAAATAGGATGAGAATTTAGTACTGCGAGATGCAGGAATTCAGCGTTCGCTTCACTTGCTCCTTCAACGCGCTAGGAGACACTACTTTAACCCCATCTCCGAAACCCAGAATTGTCGTAATCAACTCTACAGTGACGATTACTTTTATTGACACTCTGGAATACGAATTTGACTGTTCAATAATTTTTTGACTGTGATGAATTGGTTGAGATTGAACATAAGGAGCCAGATTTGGTTGAAATTCGAGAACAATTTCCTGAGGTTGATCATTTGTTACAGTGATTCCAAGCGCATATTCAAAGAATGACTTTGAGTCAAACGCTGCATCCACCACAAATTTATGCTCACCCACGACAACCTTCTTTATTCGATCAAGCGCAAAAGTCTTGTGCGTTTGAGTATTGATATCGTATCCAATCACATACCATCGACTGCGATATTCCTTTAATATATATGGGTGAAACGTGTAGCTCTTCACCTCCTCTGTTTGAAACTTTTGGTACGTTATTGAAGTTACCTTCTTATGTGTGCATGCGTCGAACAGATTGCTCAAAAACTCACTTCCCTTATATGACCCGAGTTTTTCAAACTGGATTACCTCGTTTTCCTTTTTTTCTACATCTCCTGCCGAAATCTTCATTCGATCCAATATTTTCTCAATGGCCGAATCGAATTGCTTGAATAGAGGTATTTCACGAAATTGAAAGAGCGTCTCTGCTGCTGCGCGAATGGCGCTTAAATCATCTTCGTTTAATGGAAGCTCTGCGATGGTGTATTCCGGATCCTCGTAAAAATACCCACCATGGTCCTTGCTAAACTTAATCGGGGCGTAGTATCCAAGCTCACCTTCGTTGCGCATGGCCCAAATATCCTTGTCGATGGTGGACATGGATATATGCTCACCATCGCTGCCATAAAGCGCTTCTTCACAAGCATATCTAAGGTCTTCTTTTGATGGATAGGCTTTACTTCCTCTATTGCGAATAGAGCGATCAATTATTCGATATCTGAGAAGTGCAAATTTGTTAGCGGGCATACCTATATATATGTGTCACACAAATATTAGAAAGCGTTTTGAAGAATCGACCGAAATCATGCCTTTTTAAAGTGAGTTATTCAGTTATCTTTGCCGCCCGAATTGGCCTCGTAGCTTAACTGGATAGAGTCCTTGACTACGAATCAAGAGGTTGCAGGTTCGAATCCTGCCGAGGTCACTAGATGATAAAGCCTTGTCGCAATGCGACGGGGCTTTTTTCATTTCTACGAGCCGAGCTTGCTCCAGCAAAGTCAGAAATGGAAAACGTCCGGTGAGTGAAGCGAATTGGGCTTTATCCACTCCTCGGATAAGAAAGGATCATGGAATAATCCTAGTCACACATCACCTTCAATATAAAATAGCCGCATTTCGAGTCCCGGAATCGTAGAAAGAGGCCGCAAGCACATCCGCCCGAAAAAACCTTCATAATCGTTTGATGGAAAATTATATTTGCAGCCGAATTGGCCCCGTAGTTCAACTTCATTTGTGAAGATTTAGTTGAACTGCGGGTCTGCATTCTTTGGCCCCGTAGTTCAACTGAATAGATTTGAGATTTAGTTTCACCGCGGGACCACCTTATTGGCCCCGTAGTTCAACTGAATAGAATATCAGATTTCGGCTCTGAGGGTTACAGGTTTGAATCCTGTCGGGGTCACTAGATGATAAAGCCTTGTCGCAAAAGCGACAGGGCTTTTTTCATTTCTACGAGCGGAGCTTGCTCCAGCGAAGTCGGAAATGAAAAATGGCCAATGAGCGAAGCGAATTAGGCTCCATCCACTTCTCGGACAAGACAGGATCATGAAATAACCCGAAAACCGAGCTTGCTCCGGCGAAGTCGGAAATGAAAAAGGTCCAATGAGCGAGGCGAATCAGGCTTCATCCAATTCTCGGCAAGACAGGATCATGAAATAATCCTAACCCTAGAACCGAGCTTGCTCCGGCGAAGTTGGAAATGAAAAAGGTCCAATGAGCGAAGCGAGTCAGGCTTCAATCTGTGCACAGATACGATGATTACACGAAAGAATTCAACGCCTAAAAACTGAAATTGGTCGAATAACCGCAGAATCAATAAGTGCGCAGCTGAGCTTATCAATTGTTGGAAATTCAGCTCAAGTAAACGCACAACAACCTTAGAGACAAAATGGTAACACGTCCGAATTCTCGCTCACCGCTGGCGACCCAAGCACTTTTTCTTATAATCTGACCACTTTTTTTTCTCATCCTAAGTTCAGCGCATATTCAAATCAACTAATTTCGATCTGTGCATGACGGCCCCAATCCGGCGTGGCAAATGGAACAAAAATTCACACTTGACGTACACACGTTAAATTGACTCTATGCGCTATGAAAATTGAGGAAATCAAAAATCAGATTAAGACAAGAATCGAAGCCATGTCGCGGCCAGATTATTCTATTTGGAAAATCGGAATGATCGACCAGCCTACTCGAGATCGACTTGCTAACCACTATGCGTGTTTAACATCCTGGGAAATCGACTCGCAGTCTCAAGCCGATGAAATCCTCGCCCATTTTGTCGATCAAAATTCCGGATCAAGAGGATGCATGGAGGCGGGGCGCATGATCCAATCTGACTGGAAGAGTAAAATGCATGTATACATATATCAGGCATACCCGGTTACCGCTTGAAACGATAAAATTTGGGAGTGAGTACTAAACGAATTCAGCCCTTCCTCGGAAGTATTCAATGACTGCTCACTCCTTTTCTTTTGCTTCATATTTAGCGCATTCAAAAATCTAAAGAAAGATACACAGAACCTCCCAGCGCTTTTCCGATCCTGCCCATTGGCGGAAACAAATTCCTGACCAGGGGCACAGGTATCTTTAATACCTTGGCTAAAATTATTTCCTTGGACTACGTACACCTCAGACTTGAATTTTCCGACAGCCAATTTCCTGAAATTTTAGAGGCCGAATTAAGCGAACTTCCCTTCGACAGTTTCGAGGTTGAGAAGACATTCCTCTCCGCATTCATCCCCTCAGAAGCCTACAACGAAGCTGCCGTAAATGCGATACTAGAATCTTACAAACCGGCCATTATCAATACAACGACCTCAACGGTTCCACACCAAAACTGGAATAGCGTTTGGGAGTCCAATTATGAGCCGATCACATTTGGAAATGAACTCTTCGTAGGAGCCGCATTTCACGAAACGCCAACCACGTTTAAACACACCATTGTGTTAGACCCCAACATGAGTTTTGGAACGGGACACCACCCAACCACTGCTCAGGTCCTTACTCAATTATTTGACCGAGACCTTGATGGTATTTCCATTCTCGATTTTGGGTGTGGAAGCGGAATTCTTTCCATCTACGCTTCTCAAAAGGGCGCCACTGGCATCGGGATAGAAATTGATGCTCACGCCGCAGACGCCGCGCGAAAAAACCTAGAACTAAACGAGGTCAAATCATTTAAAATCGTGACCGGGGATATTAATACCGTTCCCGAGATGAAGTTTGATATTATATTAGCCAACATTAATCGAAACGTTATTGAGGAATCCCTTATGCGGTTCAAACAAGCTTTGAAAGATCAAGGTTCGTTAATTTGTTCTGGATTTTTCACTTCAGACATTGAACCACTTTCAGCAAAAATGAGCGATCAAGGGTTCGAAATAATGTTGACTACAAATCAAGATAATTGGGGCATGATCTCCGCAAAACCTTCGGAATGAAACAAATTTATCTCGTAGTTCTATTTATTGGAGCCGTTCACGTCCAAGGGTTTAGCCAAACGTTCAAGGAATTTAGCACACCTGAGCAATTTCTCGTGGAGCTCGAAGCCCAGATCGTTGATAAATCAGTGGGTGACGCAAAAAAAACACACAAGGATTTGATTGAGCATTTCTCTGAGATGTGGACAGAACTCAACTCCTTTACCCCTGGTCAAAAGAGCGTCATTTTTCAAACCTCCAATGCACTGCTCAAGAATCGGCTAAAAATGATTCCTGATGTGCGCGACTATATAAAAACGACAATCACCATTGTTGAAGCTGAAGTTGAAATTGCAGCGTACAATGAGTGGCATAGAACGGTTGATTTCGTAATCGAATCGCGATCCGCAAAAAAGGCTTTTGGTGACTATATGGAATTTAGCTCCGGCCTATTTGCTGATAGCATAATTCACTCCACCAATTCAGTTAAGTGGCAGACAAACAATAATAGCTTTCAATTCAAGATCGGCGACGAGCAACCTGAAGTTGTGTTCGCGGAATTGGACCTAACATGCAGCGCAAAGGGCACCAGCGCCACCATTTTAGGAACCAGCGGTGTGCTCTACCCGCTTGACGGGAAATGGGTTGGCCAAAACGGTACCGTGACATGGGTGCAAGCTGGGCTCGATCCAAACAAGGTATATGCAATCATAAATGATTATGAAATCCGTCTAAAATATGCCAGCTATGATGCAGACTCCGTCACCTTCTACAATACCGACTATTTCGATCAGCCGCTAAAAGGCCAGCTGCAGGACAAAGTGCAAGCCAAGGTGAATAAAGATCGTGCATCGTTCCCCACGTTTGTGAGTTATAGTCAGCGCTTAAAAATTGCCAATATCGATAAGGGAGTTGACTACGAGGGTGGTTTTACACAAAAGGGTTCTCGATTCTTAGCCAGCGGTTCGGATGAAGCGCCAGCCTACCTCACCTTCTACCTAAATGACAAACCCTTTCTTGAAGTGAATTCTCTCAGCTTCAGTATTAAAGAAGATAAAATCACCTCAACCACCGCGGGAGTAAAATTCCTCTTGCACGATGATTCAATTACCCACCCAGGTCTTGACTTCAAATACTTCAGAGAGCGTCGAGATGTGAGTTTATTCCGATTAGACGAGGGGTTGCAGAAGGCGCCGTACTTCGATAGTTATCATGCCATCGACATCTTTGCGGAGCTTGTTACATGGAATATTGATCAGCCCAAAATAATCTTCACTACCATACCAAACTCATCAGACAACCACGCCTTTTTTGAGTCGGATTACTATTTCAGAGAAAACCGATTCGACCAGATGCAAGGCTTGGCCATGGATCATCCGCTGGTTATCATCAAGAACTGCTTCACTGAAATGGGCACAGAAACGCTGTACGATTACGAGGTAGCCAGGTGTTTACGTTCTGATAAAACGGATGCCATGGTGATGCTCCTTAACTACACCAACATGGGATTGGTCAAGTACGATCCAAGAACGGGCAAGGCAAAGTCAACACCAAGGATGTACCACTATATCGCGGCAAAATCTGAAAATGAAGATTACGATGTCATCCAAATCGGCTCGGATATCGGCAGAGTCGAAAACGCGAGCATGGACCTTATTGACGAAGTGTTTGCGCTCAAGATCAACGGAATCCAAAACATCACCCTTTCTGATTCGCATAACGTGGTCTTATATCCTCGAGGAGGCACTGTGACCATGAAAAAGAACCGCGATTTTAATTTCTCAGGTGTGGTAGCAGCAGGAAAAGTTGAATTCTTTGGTAGCAACTATGAATTTGTCTATGACGACTTTAAAATTGAGATGCCCAATGTAGATTCGGTGCGACTTACAGTGGAAATGGACCAAGAAAATAAAGACGCCAGACCACGACTAAAAAAGGTGACCACGGTAATTGAGGAAGTTGTTGGTACCCTGAAAATTGACCGTCCGGATAACAAAAGCGGGCTAGAAAGCCTGAAAGAGTATCCCATTTTCACCAGTCATGAAGAATCCAAAGTCTACTACGAACGATCAACTATTCAGAGTGCGGCTTACAAAAGAGAAAACTTCTATTTCACACTCGATCCGTTTGTATTTGACAGTCTCGACAATTTCGGAAACGACCGGATTAACTTTCAGGGAACATTTACCAGTGCCGACATTTTCCCTGAATTTAGAGAGGAGTTAACCCTTCAAGAAGACTATTCATTGGGATTCATTCGAGAAACGCCCAACACCGGTTTCGAGGTTTATCGTGGGAAGGGCAAGTACTTCAATACGGTCAAGATGAGTCATGAAGGACTCAGAGGCGATGGAAAACTCAAATACCTGACCTCCACAACAAAATCAGACGACTTCCTCTTTCTACCAGAAGAGATGAAAACCATCGCCACGAGTTTTGTGATTGAGGAACAAATGGGCTCCGTGCAATACCCACCAACCACTGGCACAAATGTCAGCCAAGTCTGGTCTCCATACGAGGACAACTTGCATTGCGAATCGACAAAAGATCCGTTCATAATGTATGATGGTTCTAAGATGACCGGAAGTCTGGAATTAACACCTGAAGACCTTGTAGGAAGCGGCCTTTTCGCATTCGATCAAGCAGAGCTTGAATCAAAAACATTCAGATTTAACTTTTCAGATTTTGAAAGTGACACGGCCGATTTCCGCTTAAAATCAGACGTTACCGCCTTTGATAAATTTCAGTTTAAGACGAATAACGTGCAAGCAAAAATTGATTTCGCCAAGCGAAAGGGAGATTTCGTCTCAAACGGTGGTACATCCATGATGGAGTTTCCAATAAATAAGTACATCGCTTTCATGGATCGATTTACATGGTATATGGATCAAGAAGCAATCGAGCTCTCGGGTGGTAAGGTCACAAAATCGACAGCTGCTGGCGCCATGCAGTTTGAGGGGTCCAGATTCGTATCGGTTCATCCCGATCAAGACTCTTTAGAGTTCTATTCGCCTGCTGCGAGATACAGCTCACGCGACAACCTTATTAAAGCCAAGGAAGTTGAATTTATTCAAGTTGCAGATGCCCTAATCTACCCAGATAGCGGTATGATTACGGTCCAGCGAAATGCAAAAATGAAAACTCTAACGCACTCGAAGATTGTTGCCAATGCGATCACGAAGTATCATAGAATTGACAGTGCTACCGTTGATATTTTTGCTCGACGCGACTATGTTGGAACTGGAATGTACACCTACAAGGATAAATCTGGGACGAAACAGAAGATTCGATTTAGGACAATTGGGGTAGATAGCTCATTCCAGACCTATGCAGATGGGGAAATCTCGGACGAGCGCGGGTTTACGCTCAGTCCATACTTTGCCTATAAGGGCAACGTGCACTTGGATGCAAGCAAGAAGGATTTGTCCTTTGCTGGATATTCGCGCATTACACACCAGTGCGAAACAAGTGTTCCAGTAACGTGGTTTAAGTTTAACTCGGCTCTGGACCCAGAAGACATTTACATTCCGATTTCGAAAACCATGGTAGACGAAGAGGCAAACATCCTTACCTCAGCCATCGTACTTGACCCAGATACCGGAGAAGTCTATACGTCATTTGTTTCGATGAAACGAGATGACGACGACATTAACTTATTGCCTGCTGAAGGCTATATACATTATCACGATGCATCGAAAGAATATCGAATTTCGAACATAAACAAGCTGACTCAGCAGTCTTTACCAGGACAGTACCTGAGCCTCAGCTCGGAAGAATGCCGCTCATACGCAGAGGGCAGACTTGGCTTTGGAATCAACCCTGGCCAGGTGGATATGAGTACGATTGGAAATGTCAAACACGACATGAAGACCGGCAAGGTGGAACTGGACTTAATGCTGCTTATCGACTTCTTCTTTGAGAATAAGCTGATTGATGACATGGGCAAGGTAATGGCTGAAAACGCGCTTGGCGAACCCGTAGACTTTGAAAGGGAAACATATCAACGCGGATTGCGAGAGTATATCGGGACGGACGAGGCGGATAAGTTAATTTCCCTCATAACACTTACCGGTCAATTCAAGAAGTTTCCATCCGAACTTGAAAAGAACCTCTTTTTAACCGATGTTCAAATGGTCTGGAATCCAGAATCTCGCAGCTATCAATCAAAGGGAAAAATTGGAATCGGCAACGTGGGAAAACGTCAGGTGAATGTTAAAGTGAATGGGAAAATTGAAATTGTAACTGGACGAGTTCCTGAAATAAATATATACCTCGAAGCCGATAAGGACACCTGGTATTATTTCAAATATTCTAGAAATATTATGGCGGCATATTCTAGCGTAGAGGAATTCAACACGACCCTTACTGATCTCAAGACAGACAAGCGTAAGCTGAAAGTTGAGAAGGGTCAATCTCCATATACATTCATGATTGGCAGTAAGCGTCGGAAGGACGAGTTTCTCAGCAGGTTTTAATGACACTCAAGTAATTGTAAATTTGGCGCGCCCTATATGCTGACACCCTCAATACTTATTTCCTTAGTTCTCGCCTATCTGATTGGGTCGATCCCCACGGCCGTATGGATCGGAAAAATCTTCTATGACACAGACGTTCGGGAATATGGAAGTGGCAACGCCGGAGCAACAAACACCTTTCGTGTTCTTGGAAAAGTGGCAGGCATACCTGTACTACTCATTGATTGTTTAAAAGGATTTGGTGCTGTAAAACTGGTCCTCGTTTTCGCCGAAGAACCAATTAGCACGGCGGCATTTGTCAACTATGAATTGGCTTTAGGCATTACCGCAGTTATCGGACATATTTTCCCAATTTTCGCTGGTTTTCGCGGCGGAAAAGGCATTGCAACGCTCTTAGGCGTGATGTTGGCTATACATTATCAAGGCGCGCTGGGTGCCCTTATGGTTTTTGTGGTTGTATTTGCCGTTACACGTTTTGTGTCCCTTGGTTCAATGTGCGCTGCACTTGCCTTTCCCTTCATTATAGTATTGGTTTATCGCAGCACCGTTCCCAGTCTGATTGTATTTTCAATGTTCATTGCAATCCTAGTGCTGATCACTCATCAAAAGAATATTGAACGTCTTTTTAGACGTGAAGAAAGCAAGGCAAATATCAGTATTCGAAACCTGATTAAGCAGGCAGGTGAAGACGATTGATTTCTCCCTTATCTTTACCCACAAATTATTACTTAAAAGACTGATTTAGATCACCCTAATGAAACCTTGTTGTTTCGCATCTTTAACCACACAATCTTAACGACCTAATTTGTCAATCCGACAACACATACTCTCACTCTTCCTTGTCCTTTGTTTACCGCTCATTGCTGGTGCACAAGAAAGTGAAGAACAACTTAGAGAAGCAGCAGAAGTCCTTTTTGAACAAGAAGACTACGAAGCTGCCTTCAACAAATATTCGCAGCTCCTGTCTCTAGACCTCCAAAGCGCAGAATACAACTTTCGCTTCGGAGCATGTCAATTGTTCACGATACACGATAAGGAACAAGCACTGAAGTATCTCAAATTCGCTGTAGAAACTCCGGATGCTCCAGATCTATCACATTTTTATTACGCACTTGGCCTTCACCTTAATTATCGTTTCGAAAAAGCGATAAAGGAATATGAAAAGTATCAAAGCGCTGCAGGGAAAAAGGATAAAGAACTGAAGCTCGCGCCACATTACATCCAACAATGTAGGAGCGGAATCGACTTAGTAAGCAGCTTTACAGACATTTCTGTTGTTCAGAGGGAAGCACTTCCTCGATCTAATTTTTATCGAAACTATGACCTGACCGAATTTGGCGGCAAGATTATGGTCAAGCCGGAGGATTTCATGTCTGAAGAGGACATTAACCGAGACGCCAAATTCTTGATGTATTTCCAGCAGGCGGCAGATTATGTCTATTACGCTAGTTATTCAGAAAAAAATGCCACCGGAAAGGACCTATATGTTATTCAGAAGCTGGATACTGGAGAGTGGAGCAAGCCAAAGAAATTAAGCACGGTAATTAACACCGAGTACGACGAAGATTACCCCTTCATCCATCCAGATGGCAATGTGCTGTATTTCGCCTCGAAGGGACACAATAGTATGGGTGGTTACGACATTTTTAAGAGCACACGCAAGGGAGATGGCACATGGACCAAACCTATCAACATGGAGTTTGCTATAAACACTCCTTGGGATGACTTCCTCTTTATTTCTGACAAGGCTGAAAAAACAGCGTGGTTCGCAAGTAATAGAGAAACAAACAGCAAGCAGGTCACAGTTTATCAAATTGGAATTGAGCGTGTACCACTTGACTTGACATTAATAAAAGGAACCTTTGAAACAGAAGGTTCGAAAAAAGCGAAGATTACCATTGAGGATGTTGTTCAAAACAAGGTCATCGGTGTTTATGAGTCTGAAAGACAATTTGGCGAGTACCTGCTTGATTTGCGTGGAAGTGGCAACTACAAGTTTATTGTTGAGGCCGAAGAAAGCAACGCCATCCATACTGGATTGGTTGAAATTCCCCGAGAAAAAGGATTGAAGCAGTTTAGGCAGGAGATGAAGCTGGTTAACAACGACGGCCAAGAACAACTTCAAATCATCAACCATTTCGATGAGCCATTGGAGGATGGTACTCTATTGACCGCTGACATCTTAAGGAAACAAGCAAGCCTTAGCGTAAATAGTTCGGCAGACGATATTATCAGATCTACTGAAATTTTGGATGAGCCTAGCGCGGACGTTGAGACTGAATCAGACCAAACACCAGAAGAGAAAATTGCCGAGGTGTCGGAAAAGGCGACCACCCTGAAAGCCGATGCAGATTTGATGAATCAAAAAGCTTCGCTTCTTTTTGATAAGGCAGAAACAGGTGCAGGGTCTTCAGATCCAGAGGAAATAGCAGAAGCGGCCATCGCAGTTGAATTGGCAAATGAATATAAAACTGAGGCCGACAAACGCGCTGCAGCTGCCGCCAAAATGAACGGCACGATTGCCGTATTAGAAAACAATGCGCTGGAAGAAGCGGCATTTAAGGCGCAGCTTAATCAAACAATAGCCACTGCTTCAAACTTCGAAGACAAGGATGAGTTTGAATCAATGATTCAATCCAGCTACGAAAAGCGCACAGAGCCATCAGTCGCTATATACAATCTTAAGAAGGACGAAAAAGAAGAATTAGAAAGTGACCTCGACGGAATCGACGAGGAAATCACCTATCTAAAATCTGAAGTAGAAAACACCAAAGACGATGCGCTTAAAGAAGAATATCAATCTCAAATTGCAGAGGCCGAAGCGGCAAAACCAGAAAAACTAGCGTCAATCGAACGTGCCACTTCCGAGTTTAAAGCTGCCGAAACACAAAAGATAAATGCTGAGAGTTATGCTTCAATTGCGAATGCTTTGTTCACGGCTGCATCAGCTGGAGCATCGGCGGTAACAGCCACTGTTAGTGCAGCTAGTATTAATGAAATGCAAACAAGCCTCAGTGCAAAGGCCGCGAGCGATCCCGCTTTACTCGCTTTTATTGCGCCCGAGTCGGCAAAGGCGGCGGCTGACGCTGCGCTTGCAGAAGCACGTAAGGAAGACGATTCCAATGATGATGATAATAGCTCGAGTACGGACAATTCAGGCAGTGCATCATCGGATAACACCGATGACAATTTGCTTGGCGATGATGATGACACGGGTTTAACTTCCAGCGACCCAATGCTCGGAGATGATGATGACGACGATACGAACAATTCAACCTCCGAATCAGAAACTGCCGCGGAAGAAATTATTGGAGACAACGATCTTTTTAGCGTTGCCGAATCGGACGACGAAAACAACAATGAATCGACAGAGGCAAGTAACACTTCTTCTGATTTGGACGCTGAGGATGGAGGACTTCTTGATGAAGATGAAGAATTATCGAGTGAGGGTGGCTTATTGGATGAAGGTAACGATGAGTCAAGCACCGCCTCAGACAATGGTTTGTTGGACGAGGACGACGATGGGTTGACCACAACGAATACTGGTGGATTACTCGATGAGGATGAAAATGACCTTACCACGACTGATGACACCGGACTGCTAGACGAAGGTGGAGGTGATTTGAGTTCAACAGATGACAACACCAGTTTACTTGACGAAGATGAATCCAGTACGGACATCAACCAGGAAATAAGAGAGATTGAAGCTACTGAGTCGAAACCCGAGATCATCGGTGAGGATTATGCCGATGTTTTTCAAGCTCAAATCGATGAAGCGGCGTCCGCAGAAGACCCTGTAATTGCAGAGACCCGCAAGGCAGAAATCTATGACCAATGGGTCGATAACATTCAGTATCGTATAGATTCCCTATCAACGAAAGAGGAACAAGCGAGTTCAGAAGAAGAAAAATTGGAGTTGGCCAATCAATTGGCAGACTTAGAGGCAGAAAAAGATGTAATGAGTGCACTTTCATTGAACAGCTACTCCGCCATCGCATCTCTTAGCGACGAAGAAGCTCAGGCATCAGCCACCGCCATGGCAACAGAAGCAGACGCAGTAGAGTCGGCGAATGACGACATCCTTTCTTCTGATAATGATTCGCTTTTGGATGAAGATACTGATGACGACAATGGACTCGGAAGTGAATTCGAAGGCGGCCTACTTGACGAGGATAACGACGATGGTTTAGGTCTCTTGGATGACGCGGGAATGGAAGATGAAGGAATCTCAGATTCGGATACTGAAGAACCAAAGAACATCATCACCGAGGTTCCTCCAGTTACATTGGAGCTATTGGCATCGGAAACGGTACCGCCTACTGTCTTAGTATTAAACTCAACGTATAGTCAACAAATACAATCGGCACCAACAGATGTTGCGCCAATAGAGAAGCTTAGAAACAAGGCAACCATCACTCAGAACTGGGCCGACGATTTAAAAATGGCATTGGATATCCTCGCCGCCCAAATCGAAACGGTTGAATCTGAAGATGAAAAAGCAATACTCCAGCGCCTTTCCGAGAATGTCGCCGAGCAACGTCAGGAAAAGCAGAACAAAGCAGCCACGATACAAAAGCAAGTAATTGCTCTAGAAAAAGAAGAACGTGTTGCTGAAGAAAAACAAAACTTGCAGCGACAACTTAGCGAGTATGTTGAATCGTACAATGGAAATGCATTCGTTCAGATAGCTGACCAGGTAGACCAAATCGACAACGAGGAGCAGCGTTTTGCGCAGGCAGAAATATTGAATCAAAATTGGATGGTTGCGCTTAAAAATGAGGAGCTCAAAACAGAGAACCGCATCCGCAACACGGAGGATCCTAACCAAAAAAAGGAGCTCGAAGAGAAACTCGTAAAACTCACAGCCGAGAAGCTATTTGTTCAAGCAACCCTGGATTCCCTAGATGCAAATGAAGGCATAGACGGCCCATCAGCACCAAAGTCGGTTGTTATTGTGGGTAGCGAAAAATACGAGGGCTATGTTCCTGTTGAGACAAACAAGCCAGAGCAATATGACCAGCTTACTCAATCGAGCTACACTAAAATCACCACCCAAAAATCTGATTTGGCAACCCTTGAAACTCAACTTGCTGAGACAAAGAAGAAAAAGCTTAGGCCAGCCATTGAGCTCGAAATAGAGGAAAAGCGAAATGCGATCGAAATCGCTGAAATGGAGTCAGAGTTCTATGAAGGCTCGGAAGAGAAGATTATTGGAGTTGAACCATTGATACTACAATTGGAGAAAGGCGACCCAACACCTTCGCAAATTCAAATGAATGCGGCTGAGGAAATCAGCATGCAAGCAGCAAACCTCACAACCGCAGCCGTTGCAAAGCGTACTGATGCCGACGCCATTAAGAAGAAAAAGAAGCGCTTACCCGCTCAGGCTGAGGCACGCCAATCTGAACACATGGCCTTATTGAAGCGCCGAGAAGCAGATCTGGCTTCAAATCTTGCGAATGAGATGGCCGTTATCGAAGCAAAAGCCATTGCGAATAATTTTATCATACCAGCTGGAAGCGCTGTTGAATTACCTGTAGTTGGTAAAGCACTAAATCCAACCGAAGCGGCCGATGTGGCCAAGACGGAGCAGTTTGTGTCCTATAATACAGAACGCAGAAAAGCAGATTCAATACGTACTCTGGCACTCAAGCTTACCACACTTGAAACCCAGTTAAACAATCAAGCACAAAACATGCTCATTGGTCCAGCAGGCGACGACCCAAGCATGAACACTCCCGCGGATCGAGTTAAGAAAACACAAAGCGCTTATGTGGTTTACAACAAAGCAGATAGTCTAAGCAACGAGGCGGCAAGATTAACTCGACAGGCAGCTGTAATTGAAAACGACGCGAACTCAGCATTACTTACGAACCCAGAGGAAGTTTACAATAGCATCGTTGCCTTTTACAACACTGACACACAGCCTCGTGTAGTGGAACCAACAGCGGAAGAAATTGCAGCTTTAGGAGAAAATACCATTTCTGATATCAACTCAGAGCTCGGAAATGATGCCACGGAAGAAAACGACGATTTTGCATTAACACCACCTACTCAAGCCAATCAGGCAGTCAATGTTCCAACTGATGTTTTGACCAATACCATATTCGAAGTAGATCAGAGTGCAACATCATCGTTCTATAGTTCAACTACTCCAATTCCTGTAAACCCTCCTCTACCTTCAGGCGTGATTTTCAAGGTGCAAATTGGTGCTTTCAGAAATGCTATCCGACAAGATGCATTCAAAGGAATCAAACCAATAACAGGAGAATCTACTGGGACTGGCCTTACGAGGTATAGCGCTGGTGCCTTTGACAATTTTGCTGAAGCAGATTTCGCAAAAGATGAAATTCGAGGCATTGGTTACAACGATGCATTTGTTGTAGCATACCGAAACGGAGAACGTATTTCAGTTGGGGCCGCTCGATCCGCAATTGCCTCCGGCGAAACCACAGGATCAGTTGCATCAAATAACGTTCGTACGGGAGCGACATCTTCTGGTTCATTGCCAGCAAACAGTGTAGTGAAGCAGGGTAATCTTGTGGTTAACAATGTGGCTGGTCAGTCGGGAACATTCTTTACGGTGCAGGTAGGAGTCTATAGCAGGCCAGTGCGATCTTCTGACATTTACAATCTCACTCCCCTAAATCAAGAGGATTTACCGAATGGCACGTACCGATACAGTTCTGGAATTTACAACAACGAAGGCACTGCTACGCAGGCCAAGGATGAAATTAGAGCGCTCGGAATTTCCGACGCATTTGTAACCGCATATCGAGGCGGTGGAAGAGTTACTGTGGATCAAGCACGACAAGAACTTGGCTCAGGTGGAGGCACCTCCGCAGCTGTGAATAATACAAGCAAGGTATTCTTAGGAACTTATTCTGGTGAAATACCAGTTAATCAAGCTGCAATTATTCTTGGACTGAACTCGAAAGAAATTGACAAAGTGAGCAATGGAGATGGATCAAGCTCCTACTTCTATGGTGGTTTTGCAAGTCCTTCGGAAGCAGAACAGGAAGCAAGCCGATTAATCGGATTGGGATTAGATCAAGCCCGCGCTGAAAACAATTAAATTCACCCGCTGTCGCTTACCTTTGCGTCATAATTCCACGGAGTGATAAGATTTAGTTACGAAACAGAAACGGAAGAGGAAGTAGAAGTTCACAACGATGAAAAACACGTTCTGATGCTCTATAACGACGATGTGAACACATTTGATCACGTTATCGACTCACTCGTTGAAATTTGCGGACACGACGCCACACAGGCAGAACAATGTGCATTACTCGTTCACACAAAAGGGAAGTGCGATGTCAAGCATGGATCGATCAAGATTCTGGAAAAAATGTGCCTTCGACTTTTAGATAATCAACTCTCTGCAATCATAGAAAAATGAAATACGCGATACGTCTCACCCTACTGTTATTCCTTGTGAGCTGCGCAAAAGTGCCAATCACTGGACGTCGTCAACTAAATATGCTTCCTGAAAGTCAACTTATGTCGATGAGTTTGACGGAGTACAAGAGCTTCCTAAGCGCAAACGAAACAGTGAGTGCTACCGATCAAGCCGCACTTGTGAAATCGGTTGGCACTAAAATCTCAACTGCAGTTGAGTCTTATTTAAAAAAGCACGGTCAAAGCAAACGAGTTAAAGACTTCAATTGGGAGTTCAACCTTGTAAAGGACGAAACGGTCAATGCGTGGTGCATGCCTGGTGGAAAAGTGGTCTTTTATACAGGAATATTGCCAATTACTAAGGACGAAGCTGGATTAGCCGTAGTAATGGGACATGAAATCGCCCATGCAATTGCCAGACACGGTAACGAGCGCATGAGTCAAGGATTAGCTCTTCAGGGTGGAGGAATGGCGATTGGTGTTGCGCTGTCCAACCAACCAGAACTCACACAAAACCTATTTTCACAGGCATACGGACTTAGCAGCCAGCTAGGGATGCTAAAGTATTCGCGGATGCACGAATCGGAAGCGGATAAGATGGGATTGGTATTTATGGCCATGGCAGGTTACGACCCTCGAGAAGCTCCTGAGTTTTGGAAGCGAATGGCAGCCATTGGAGGCCAGAAGCCACCTGAATTTCTTAGCACACATCCGCACGACGACACTCGTATTAAAGACTTAAATGATTACATGGACGAGGCACTAAAGCATTATAAAAAATAGTATGACCATCACCATTGTCATATTGCTTTTACTTACCGCAATCGGATTAATTCTTATTGAAATTTTTGTAGTCCCTGGAATAGGTATTCCTGGCGTGGCGGGTCTGGCATTGATGGTTGGTTCCCTTGTGCTTGCATATAATATTGGTGACACGGAAGGTCATTTCGCTCTGGGATTTACGGTAATCGCCTCTGCCCTATTGATGTGGTTGGCCTTTCGCTCCAAAACTTGGTCGCGCATGAGTGTAACCGACGAAATCACCTCTAAAATTGACGCTCATACAGAGGATTTGAAAATTGGCGACAATGGGATCGCCATTACGCGACTAAATCCAATTGGAAACGCCCGCTTTGGCGATGTTCAATTCGAAGTAAGTTCTCGTGGAGAGTTTATTGAGGACCACAGTAGCGTGGAAATAATTACCATTGAAGGAAACAAAATCATCGTTAAACCGATAAACGCTTAAATCATGTTAGAAGGAGTTGGCTTATTAGTCGTAATCGTAATCGTTTCCATCATTGGACTGTGGTTTCTATTCTACATTATACCCGTTGGACTTTGGTTCCAAGCTGTACTTACTGGGACGCGTGTCTCGCTCCTTCAACTTGTATTTATGCGATGGCGTCGTGTACCGCCCGCAATTATTGTGAACGCCATGATCGCCGCGAAAAAGGCGGGAATTGTGATATCATCGGATCAGCTAGAGGCACACTTCTTGGCCGGCGGTCACATTCAGAACGTTGTGAACGCACTGATTTCTGCTGACAAGGCGAACATTCCATTGGACTTTAACATGGCCACAGCCATTGACCTGGCAGGTCGAAATGTATTTGAGGCGGTGACCATGTCTGTGAATCCAAAAGTGATCGACACACCTCCGGTAACGGCAGTTGCAAAGGATGGTATTCAGCTTATAGCTAAAGCGCGTGTCACGGTTCGGGCAAACATCAAGCAATTGGTAGGTGGTGCAGGCGAAGACACCATCCTAGCACGTGTAGGTGAAGGCATAGTAACGAGCATCGGTTCGGCTGAGAGTCATAAGTCGGTACTCGAGAATCCAGATTCAATTTCTAAAGTGGTGCTGACTCGAGGATTGGACTCAGGAACAGCCTTTGAAATCCTATCCATCGACATCGCGGATGTGGATATTGGAAAGAACATTGGAGCTGAGCTTCAAATGGACCAAGCAGAGGCAGATAAGAACATTGCTCAAGCAAAAGCGGAAGAGCGACGCGCGATGGCTGTTGCAGAAGAACAAGAAATGAAGGCAAAAGCTCAGGAGGCACGTGCAAAGGTGATTGAGGCAGAAGCTCAAATCCCTATGGCAATGGCAGATGCGTTTAGAGCGGGAAATCTTGGTATCATGGATTATTACAAGATGCGCAACATTCAGTCGGATACCGAAATGCGTGAATCAATAAGCAAGCCACCAGAAAAGAAACCACCTGGTGGTTCTGGGAAGAAAAGCTAAAATGAAAGGCGGTTAAGTTTACTTAGCCGCCTTTATTATTTCTAAGAATTGGGTTGGGTCAAGAGAGGCGCCACCAATTAAGCCGCCGTCTACATCCGGTTGTGATAGAAGCTCAACAGCGTTGGCTGGCTTCATACTTCCTCCATATAAAATACGCGTGCCTGAGGCGACACTTTCGCCATACTTGCTTTGCACTAAGCCTCGAATGAAGCTGTGCATGTCTTGGGCTTGATCTGGACTCGCTGTCCGCCCTGTACCAATGGCCCAGACCGGTTCGTATGCGATAACAACCTGTTTGAATTGATCCTCTGACAATTCGAATATGGTGCCGTCCAATTGATTGTCGACTACGAACGTATGATTGCCATTGTCTCTATCATCTAACTTCTCGCCACAACAAAAAATTGGGATGAGTCCATGCTCCAGGGCGCGCTCCACTTTTTCAGATAATATATCACTGCTTTCCCGATGATATTCTCGACGCTCCGAGTGACCCACAAGTACGTAAGCAGCGCCAACTGAATGAATCATCGAAGCCGCAACCTCGCCGGTATACGCTCCAGAAGACTGAGCTGAACAATCTTGTGCTCCAACTTGAATATTCGAATTAAGGTCGGCCGTGGTTTCAAAGAAATATCTTAGGTACGGTGCCGGGGGAATGACGACCACATCACAGTGATCATTGGTCTCCCCATTCAATCGGATTATGTCGGTAAAAATGGTCATGGCCTCATTCCAGTCGAGGTTCATTTTCCAGTTTCCAGCAATTAGTTTCTTACGCATGGTGCAATGATACGGCTGATTTTACTTTAGATAATCTTGCTTGATTGTCTCGTAATCCGGCAAGTCATTAAAATGCCATTTTCCGAGAACCGTACCGTGGTTAAGTAACACCACGCCTGGGTTTGCACGAATTATAGTTTTGAGCATGGTACCATCCGCCACCAAGTAATCATACATGATTTGATGCTCGTGTCTGAACACATCCACCTCTGTAAATACGTTTGAGCAAAGTCCATACATATATGGCCCGCCATCGTCGTTGGCAGCTTCGTATAAGGCATTAAGCTCTTTTTGAACATCGTTGTCTGCGGTGGTGAGATTATAACTTACCACGAGCAGCATATACTCCTCGCCCAAAATATCATCGGTCCAATCCATTCCATCAATATCTTCTAGAATGAAATCATGGATAGGCGGCTCACATCCTTTAAAAATCAGTTCCGTTTCGCGAACAACAAACTCTGCACCTTCAATATTCCAGGGCGCCTGTTCGGTAGTGTACTCCCCTACTACTCCATCGACCTCATAAAACCACTTGTCGAGATAAACATCTGCAGGAGCATCTGGTGGGCATTCCTTCAGTTCGGCAATGTTGTTTCCAATTTTGTATGGCCTGAAGTCCTTTATTGGCAAATGATTGATGCAATGAATACAGAACCACGTTGTAATTACCGTAGCTGCACCAGCCATGATCCAGTCTTTTGAATCAGATTTCATAGATACCTTGATGCCCATCAAAAGAGCGAATGATATAAATGAGAACCAGATTGGGAACGGCCAACCCGCTACACCCAATGAAAAGGCTGCAATCAAAACGAGCGCGATTCCAAGGTTTATCATATCGGTTTTCAGGTCCGTGGCGGCTTGGATTGTTTTCCGCTTCATGAAAATGATGATGGTGAACACCATAAGCACCACGTCTTTCAAGAAGGACTCCCAAGGGTCTAGTTTAATGGCATCTCCAAAGCAGCCACAGTCTTTCATATAACTGTAATCATCTCGAATTACGAATCCAAAAATACCTTCGATTGTCTGCGTCAACGCAGACTCGTTGTTGTCAAATAGCCAGTTCGCAACCGCGGTATATCCTGTCAGAAAAGTGAAAAAGACCATGAGTCCGAGCAAAGACCAGGCGGCCAGTTTCATCCTAGCGCCAAAGAGAATGGCAATCCCTAGTACAATTTCAGCAACGCATGCAATCACGGCAAGTTCTAGGGCCATGGAATCTAGCCAAGGCATGTCGAACACACCTGGAGCGAAGTAGTCGTTGAGTTTATAAGAAAATCCGATCGGATCATTTGCTTTGATGAGGCCACTAACGATGAAGAGGGAACCAACAAGCAGGCGGGAAATGCGGGTGAGCATGGATTGAAAATTTATGCCACAAATTTAATGGCTGGGCTTAACCCTGAATTACCCTTAACAGGAGATTAACGCGTTATAAACTTTGGAAGATGCTACAGACATATGGATGTAAATGTATTTTTAACCCAATCTATCACTATGATATCAAAAGCCGATAAGTCCATCTTGCGTGGCACCATTTTCAAGCATCTCGATGGCATCGTTACAGCTCCTGCATTAATGACCCTGAGCAAGCATGGTGTCTTGGAATCTCTCCTTCAAAGCAGGGGTCAAACCCTGGACGAACTATCCAATAAATTCAAAGCCAACGACGGCTACATCAATGTTGCGTTAAGGTCACTGGCATCTCAAGGCTGGTTGAATCAAACGATAGAAAACGATCTTCCTAGTTATGGAGTCACGGACAAGGGTGCCATTGCCTTCACCTACGCAAACCACTATGAAAAAGCGGTAGAGCTCATCAAAATTGGAGAGCACTATCATCCTCGAAAATTTGAGCCCGCAGCATTTCGCGTTCTCGAATCTGCCTTTGATTCATACTTAGAATTACAATTAAAAAAGCATGATGCCGCTGATGATCACGTCTCGGTATTAGACCAAATGCTCGTTCATATTGAAGGTGTCATTCTCGGCCCCAGCATCGTACACCTCGGCATGTCGGGCATGTTTCACAAGTACTTTATGGAGTCGAGTTTCAAGGCCGAAGAGTTTCACGAAGACGTGAAGCCATTTTCGAAACTTCTAGATATTTTCACTCATTTCGGTTGGTTCGAAAAAACGGGCGAGACATACCGATTTACACCGAAGGGGTTATTTTATTCGAGGCGCGCAAGCGCTTATGGAGTCACCGTTTCCTACCTGCCATCACTGCGAAAACTGGATGATCTGATATTCGGAAATGCACTCATTCTTCAGCCAGAAAAGGGCGGACCAGAGAAACACGTAGATCGCGCCATGAATGTTTGGGGAAGTGGTGGGGCACACTCTACATATTTCAAAGTGGTAGACGAATTGATCATCGAAATTTTCAATCGCCCACTTGAAAAACAACCAAAAGGCATTTTGGATATGGGTTGCGGCAACGGCGCATTCTTGCAACACCTGTTTGAAGTTATTGATCAGCACACTTTGCGCGGAAAATATTTGGACGAGCACCCGCTGACCTTAGTAGGCGTGGACTACAACGAAGCCGCACTGAAAATCACAAAGGCCAATTTGATACAGGCAGATATTTGGGCAAAGGTGATTTGGGGAGACATTGGAGATCCAGCACAATTGGCCACTTCGCTAGAAACGGACTACGGCGTTGATCTCTCATCGCTCTTAAACGTGCGCACGTTTTTAGACCACAATCGACCTTGGAATGCTCCGGTTGACTCGGTTCCTAGCACAGTAAAATCAAGTGGAGCATATGCCTCAAAGGGGATGCGACTTACCAACGATGCTGCACAGCAAAGCTTTGTCGAGCACATGCAACGCTGGCAACCGTACTTGAAGCAACATGGGTTATTGGTGATTGAGCTACACACCGTTAAGCCTGAAACAACTGCTAAGAACCTGGGCAAAACTGGAGCAACAGCATACGATGCAACACATGGCTATTCTGATCAATACATTTTGGAAGTGGATGCGTATTACGACTGCATCCGACGTGCCGGGCTTGAGCGCGACGAGCGACTTGGAAAGCAATTTCCAGATTCAGAGCTTGCTACTGTTACGATCAATTTATTGAAGTAAGTCCTCACTTAAAAATTAACAAAAGCAATTCACACTTTTGCTTGATGCTAAAAAAGGCCGTTCCTTCTGCCCTTACCTCCATGAATCTACTCTGTGGATTTTGGGCTATTCTGATCAACGATCCTGTTATCAGCTTTTACTATGTGCTGGTTGCCATCGTATTTGACTTCTTTGATGGTTTATCGGCGCGAGCGCTAAAGGTGCAAAGCATGTTCGGGGCCGAGCTCGATTCGCTTGCCGATATGGTGACGTTTGGCGTCGTTCCTGGATTCCTCTTTTACCATCACGTGCTGCTGGATCCGGCAGATTCTATAGCGATCATGTTTGCCAAAATGTTGTTAGCAACACTTGTGCCTGTGTGCGCCGGTCTTCGACTCGCCAAGTTTAATGTAATGGATAGCGGCAAAAAAGGATTCGTTGGAATGCCCTCATCTGCTTCTGCATTAATGATCATCTCCATTCCGTTCTTAGGTAATCAGTGGTCCGATGTGGTGCCTGAAATTGGAAACTACATCGTTCCCATTCTATTCTCGCTTCTTATGGTGAGCAACGTTCCAATGTTTAATCTGAAAGGACTCAATCTTGGCCTGAAGGCAAACATTTACCCTATAATCTATGCTGTCACGATGCTACCAGCCATCTATTTTCTGGGATGGCTAGCGATGCCGTTTTCCATTCTGTGGTACTTGGCACTTTCCATTCCTTATGCCCTCATGAACAGAGCCGATTAGTGAGACTGATCGTAATACTTGTATAGTTTCTTAATCTTTTTGTGAAGGTGATTCGTCGCCTCACTATTGCCGCCATCACTCGTAACATCAAAAACACGCTTCACCTCGTGGTCGCCAGATACTTCGAAGGTTTGCATTTGCATTTTCGCCCTTCCCTTTGATTCAAAGTAATCCAACGTGATCAATGTCTTAACCCGCTCTCGCAAGAGAAACTCGGCTATGGCCGGATGAGTCGAAATCAGGTCAACATTATCCACTTTAGGCATGTATGTATAATCGTATAAACTTGACAGCAATACCAGCGCCTCTGCTTCATTTGTCAGAACATAAACTTCGTCTTTGAGATTGAAGAGTTTCGGGTCTGGAAATTTTTTAGCGAGCAAATCTGTTGTTTCCCGCCAATCGTAAAAGGCGAAGCACTTCTCGTATTCCGTTTTCCGCGAATAGTCATCGAACATTTCCAACCGAAGTGGGAGAATGACATTCCTATCAAACTGAAATGAATCGGGGCTTAATAGATATTGGGCGTATTGCACATACTGCCCGCCCTCATTTATATACTTATTGAGCATTTTTCGATCTATCCCGCTGCGTGTAGCCCGCTGTAGGATCGATTCAACGTCACCTTTTGGCGCCAAATCTGTTTGAATCCAATCATGCAACTGACGAAACGTAATGTTGATTGGAAACGGCGTAGATCCTTCTGAGTCGAGCATCAAAAGCATCGCTCGGATGTAGTCCTTCGCTTCGTCGCTGCTCACATCCGCTTCCTGCAATGCCGATTTATTCTCCGCAGTCGTATGATAATCTGAAATAAGCACATATCCAGTTAAGAAACTCACCTGTTGATTATCCTTCAGCTGTTCAAGCGCCACGAACATTTCTTCTCGAATTCCTTTGTTATCCGCGTCTTTCAGCAAAAATGACCATCCCACCTCAATGGTGTTGCGATAACGCTTCTCGGCATTCAGCAACTTCAAGGTCTCCAACCGCGCCTGATTTCGTAATGATTCAAAGTTTTTTGGATCTACTGACCTTCCTTCAATGCTGGGATGTTGTTGAATAAGGCTGTGATATCGGCTTTCCGAATCCGGATGTGTGCTTCCATACAACCAATGCTGGGAACTGTGTCCCGTCTCAATTTTGTTTTTTTCCTCCAATTGATGAAGTAACCTCATTACCTCAAGGCCTTCCGAAATCGAAAATTCCGATTCTTTCATTGCATGCGCACCCAACTGGTCGGCCTCTGTCTCTTGCTCACGACTATGTTGTAATACGGCATTGTGGGCTGCCATTTGTGAACCTACTTGGACGGCGTATCCAGCGACGCCACCAAGTAGAGCCCCAGCCACAATTCCAGCCGAAGCAGCATTTTGGGCCTTTCGCATTTTCACATAGTTTAAAAAGGAGTGATGGTGGTGTATGTGCGCCATCTCATGTGCCAGAATCATACGTAGTTGGTCCATATTCTCAACATGTGCCAGTAGCCCAACGTTGACGAATATGAAACCGCCTTCTAGCGCAAACGCATTGATATTTGGATCCTTTACAATCATTAATTCATATGGACGAGGGTAACCCGAAGCCGCCGTCAATTTGATCACAGATTCGTTTAATTGACGTTCCCATTCACCCCACAACTCTGGGTCTTGATACACCTTATTCTTATCGATCATATCAAACGCCACCGATTTCACTTTGCTTGCAAATGCATCGTGCCATTCGGGTCGAATCATGCCTTGAATATCCGTTAAGACAATCGCCTCTACATCTTCAGGAGCACAGTCCTCGGGCTTGTGTAACACTTCCGCATCACTACTCACGGTTTGGCCAAATGTGGTAACTGATAAAACACAAAAAATGGATAAAAGTGACAGGCGCTGGATCATACTGGGTGGTTTAGTCTGTGCATAGATATTGAATCTCGCTTATCCAAGAGGCACTCATTCAGAATGGAGGCAAATCGTACTTCCTTTATTTCCCGATGTTCGGATCAATTTGGCGCGCCTTTGCAATCCACTCGTCTGATAGCGCCTGCTCTCCCATGTTTTGATATGTAAGTGCAATGAAGAAATAACTCTGTGCATGCGATGGATCAATTTCAATGGAACGTCTAAACCATTTAATGGCCGGTTCATATTGCCCAAGAGTGCCATAACAGGTCCCTAGATTTCCAGCTGCCTCTCGATAGTTTGGATTTATTTCTAATGTGCGTTCAAAATGTGGGATCGCCTCCTCCACTTCGCCCTGAAGGAAGTAAACAACACCTGTGTTGTTGTTTGCACTCACATGATTGGGGTTTATTTTCAATGCCCGTCTATTGTAAGCCTGCGCCTGCTCATATTCTCCCAAGTTTTGCAGACTTAGGCCCATTTCACCAAGCGCGTCGCTGAAGTCAGGGTATATTTCAAGCGCAAGACCTAACTCCTTTTTAGCAGATTCAAACCAACGCTTCTTGGCGCCGTCATTCTTTGCAAGAAGGCCTTGTTTGTTCATGGTAAGCCCCAGTCGATAGTGGGTTCGAGTACTATTCGGAGCGTTTTTAACATCGGCGGTATATAGTGTCAATTCATCTTTCCACTCTCCAGCCCTGTTAAACGATTTCACCCCGTACATGGTTGAAATGAGTAGGAAGAACAAGCCGGCAACTCCTATTTTACGCCATTGGAATACTTCAGTTTTTAGGGTGGCCCACTTCCAGAACAACCAGCCTAGACCGGCACAAAAACCTATAGATGGAAGAAACATCAATCGATCGCCCATATGTGTACCAATGGTGACCACAACGTTGGAATAGATGGAAAATGTCAATAGAAAGAACAGTATTGAAAACGAAACGATTTTCTGCTTCCCAAATGTCTTAGACGCTGCAAAGACCATCGCGCCGAAGACAATGAATCCGAAAAGAACCGGGAGCTCAAACACACCCATCGCTTCGAATTGACCAATGCTGTAGTCATGGGATAGCGACTCTGGAAAAATGAGTTTTGCCACATAAACCCCTGCCAGACCAACGGTGGTAGTAATACGTTCAAACCCATCCAATCCAACAAGGAGGTTGTCTAGCATCGGAGTTTCTTCGACTCCAATTAATCCTCCCAAAGCGTTTACTCGCAGTATGAAATAACTTACGATGGCAACGACAAATGGAGAAAGAGATAGTCCTATCTGTTTCCATTCACGACCACGAAACAACATAAGCATGAGCGGTGCGACAGCGACCAGTGTGATGACTCCTTCTTTAGATGAAAGCGCTAAGAAGAATAGAATTACCGTCGCGATTCCCCATATTCTCTTTGAGTTGTCGTAAAAAGCGAGGGAGGTAGTTAGCGCCAACAAGGAAAAAATGACGGATAGCAATTCGTCGGCGCTTTTAATGTTAGCTACCACTTCCGTATGAATTGGATGAAGCGTAAAAAGCAGGGATATGAAGAGTAGAAGCCAAGGATCAGTTGCGGGCAATAGCCGTTTCAACCAGAAGAAAAGCAACCAACAACAAAACATATAAAGCAGGACATTCAACACATGCGGAGGCCCCGGATTGTTTAGCCAAAGCTCCCATTCCAGAGCAAATAACGTCAGGGCCATTGGCCGGAAAAGGCTTCCCTTTTCATTCGAAAATCCCGAGCGATACTCCGAACTCCAAATTGCGGATAGCCCGTCTATGCCCTGCTGAACGTTTACATTTTTGACAATGGCATCCTCATCATCCAAGACATAATCGTGGGTGAAGGTTTGCGCATAAACAACAAGCGCAAACAGCGGTGGAATAAATGCCAGAAAACGTGTATTAGTGCCAGTGATCATTGAAGCCAAAGAAAGTGAATTGAACGTTCAAGGCGGTTTTACTGGATACTTTTCCTATTGATTAGGTCCTTGGATGGTGCATTCAAAAACAACTCATACCACTTTCGAAATAAACGCGTGCCTGATTGTATGTCGAGGGATGAAATAACCTCTTCTAGGCTAGCGTCAGATAGTCGATTGGAAGATTGATATCCTTGAATTACCTGCATAAGTGAGACTCCTTTTTCAGTCAACAAGGCTTTATTAACGTGGGCAAAATAGCATGCGCCACCCCAGTAGGCAGCTGGGTAGTTGTGCTTCGCTATCAATGCCCGATTGACAGAAACAACATCCTCAGTTGTATTGTACTTCCCCACTATTTTATTCATTCTCTCCTGCATTCGTTCCTCGGCCTCGTCTTGCTCCAAGACATCCATTTCGACCATGATCAAATACTGCATATAGCTTGCATAGCCCTCGCTGAACCACATATTTTCCTTCCCAACGTATGGAATGGATAAATTGGCTATCTCATGTGGTGCAGTCCAGTCGTCTAGAAAATCTTTCAAATCAAACGTAGGGTCGATGTAAAATTCGACGCCTTGTTCGCCGTTGCGAATTGTATTGGCCCACTGCACCGGTTCGGATGCATTTTCGCGACGATGCATGTAATACGTAACTTCAAATGGGTAGTCACCAAGACAAGTTGATACGGCTTGTGTGCAGGTGCTAAGCCAGGATTCAACTTTTGTTTTTTCAGATTCCGTGAAATTCTCCTTCCAAACAATACGATAATTGATTGCCGCCTCAGGTTCCATACTTTGCAAGAGAAGAACACCTATAAATAAAAAATTTAGGAAGTATTTCATTTACACATCTTGGAAGATTAAGCCCCGAAAGCCTAACACATTCTATCGTAAAAAGGTTTTAAACCTAGCTCAATCGGATCAGCGCGAACATGGCATAGTTCATCATATCCATGTAATTGGCGTCGAGTCCTTCACTGATTAGAGTCTTGCCATCGTTGTCCTCGATTTGCCGGGTGCGTAAAATCTTCATTAGAATCAGATCTGTCAATGAACTCACGCGCATATCTCTCCATGCCTCACCGTAATCGGTGTTCTTCATGATCATCAAAGAACGTGTCTCCTTAGCTTTCGAGTCATACAATGATTCTGCACGTTCGTAGCTCAATTCCGTCTCGTCACTCACACCCATTTCAAGCTGCAGTTGAGCCATGATACAGTAATTCACAATCCCAATGTATTCGCTCGAAACATCTTCGCCCACTTTATTCTCTCCAGTCTCTTCGATGGTACGGATGCGTTGGGCTTTAATGAAGATTTGATCCGTTAACGATTTGGGCCGTAATATGCGCCAAGCGGTGCCGTAATCTTTGGTTTTCTTCAAAAAAATATCGCGGCATTTCGCTAGCGCTTGGTCGTATTGTTCAAGGGTCTGTTCCATCTATATTCGCATCCTATGCAAGGCCTGCAAAATAATGTTTTCCCTTCCAAGTTATCCTTGAATTGTAGAGGTAAATTAATAGACCTGAGCCAGCCAAAGGTGATGGGGATTTTGAACGTCACGCCCGATTCATTTTTTGACGGAGGTCGCTATCGAAACCTTGATGACGCATTGCGGCTGGCAGAGAAGCACATTGAAGCGGGCGCTACGTTTATAGACATGGGTGGCATGAGCACACGGCCTAAATCTGAATTGATCTCGGTCGATAAAGAGTTGGCGCGATTACTACCAGCAATTGAGGCGATACGAGCGCAATTCCCTGAAGTGGTGATTTCCGCAGACACATTTAGGGCCAGGGTGGCGAAAGAGGCGGTAATGTCTGGTGCGGATATGATCAATGACGTGGGAGGTGGCACGCTTGATGAATACATGTTTCAAACCGTGGCAGAATTAAATGTTCCCTATGTGATGATGCATATTCAAGGTACGCCTCAAACCATGCAGGAAAACCCAGTATATAGGGATGTGTTGTCTGAGGTGGAAGACTATTTTATTCAACGATGTTTCACACTTCATTCCCTCGGCGTAAAGGATGTTATAATCGATTTGGGATTCGGTTTTGGAAAAACTTTAGAGCACAACTATACTTTGCTCAATGGGATGCGTCACTTCAAGTCTATTGGCATTCCCATCCTAGCCGGGCTAAGCAGAAAAAGCATGATAAATCGAGTACTCGGAACTAAGGCGGCGGACGCACTTAATGGCACCACAGCCCTCAACATGAAGGCCCTTGAGCAAGGAGCTTCCATTCTGCGTGTGCACGATGTAAAGGAAGCCGTAGAGTGCGTGAAGCTCAATAATGAAACCCAACCCAGTCATTGAATTGTTTTGATTCATTTCTATCTATGATTCTAATGTGCCAAGACACACAATCGGATTCGATGTGAGATTGGAACAAGGATCAGTCTGCGGGCACTTTCCAATCATATCATGCTAGTAGAAAATAGGTCATTGCCAAGCCCCAATAATTGAAGATCTCGCCTATTCATTTTGAATAATTCAAGACCCCAATGAAATGTCCATTCTAATCATAACTTTGGCCATTCTTAATACCTAATACTATGGCTGTTTACTTAGATTTTGAGAAACCTATTCAGGAGCTCCAAGAACAATTGGAAAACCTAAGACAGGTCAAAGAAAAAAGCAAATTGAAGTCTTCGGACTCCATTCAAGAGCTGGAAAACAAGGTGAAATCTACCCGAAAGGAGATTTACAAGAAGTTAACTCCTTGGCAAAAGGTCCAGGTAAGCCGGCATCCAGAACGGCCGTATACTCTTGCATACATAGAGGCTATCACCGGTGGTGATTTTATTGAGCTTCATGGCGATCGTGGCGTGCGCGATGATAAAGCCATGGTTGGTGGACTGGGTAGCATTGACGGCAAGTCATTCATGTTTATCGGGCAGCAGAAGGGAATCAACACAAAAATGCGCCAGTATCGAAATTTCGGAATGGCAAACCCAGAAGGATATCGAAAGGCATTGCGATTGATGCGCATGGCGGAGAAGTTTAATAAACCAGTTGTCTGTTTGATCGACACGCCGGGAGCCTTCCCCGGGCTTGAAGCTGAAGAGCGCGGACAAGGGGAGGCCATTGCTCGAAACATCTTTGAGATGTTTAACGTGAAGGTTCCGATCATCGCCATTGTTATTGGCGAAGGTGCCTCCGGAGGTGCTTTGGGATTAGGCGTAGCCGATAAAGTATTGATGATGCAATACACTTGGTATTCTGTGATTTCGCCTGAGTCGTGTTCTTCCATTTTATGGAGAAGCTGGGACTTTAAAGAGCAGGCCGCAGATGCATTGAAACTAACCGCAGATGACATGCTTAAGAATGGCCTTATCGATGGCATCATTAGCGAACCAATTGGTGGCGCACATGCAAATCCATTAGAGGCATTTGAGAACGTGAAGGCAGAAATCATCAAACAATACGATAGCCTGAAACGAGTCAAGCCGGAGTTGCGAACCCGTGCTCGTATTGACAAGTACAGCGAAATGGGCGTGTTTGTGGAAGGTTAATCTGAAGTCCATTTCTCATTTTCTAGAGACAATTTTTAAAAACCAGATCACAGCCTCCTAGAGTCTACGATGCCCTTTTGAAGTATCGCGCACTATATTCGCGGGCATGTCCGTTACCTGGAAAAAACACACATCCATTTTTGCCCGACCAGGCGGCACTTCGCGTGGCGTTTTGAAAACAAAAGATTCTTGGTTTCTGATCTATAAAAACCAAGAGTGGCCCTACCCAGCCATTGGCGAGTGCAGTTTTATCGAAGGCCTAAATCCTGAAAACAAGGAGGACATAGAGCCAATGCTCGATCTGGTCTGCGAGGCCATTTCAACCAATGCTACCCTACCGGATTTATCTGATTTTCCATGTATTCAATTTGGAGTAGAAACGCTGGCAGCAGACATAGCCGTTGAGGGTTCCAAAATATTTCAACCAACCGACTTAACATCGGGAGAGGCCCAAATTCCAATAAACGGATTGGTTTGGATGGGAGATATCTCCTTCATGAAGTCACAAATTGAGGAAAAGATTAAGCACGGGTTTGATTGCATTAAGATCAAAATTGGAGCGATCGAATTCGAGGAAGAACTAAATCTGCTTAAGTGGATTCGTACTACATTCAATTCGGAGGAGCTTGAACTAAGAGTTGATGCGAATGGCGGTTTTTCTGCCGCCGAAGCGATGGAGAAATTGAAACGGTTAAGCGACTTTAATATCCACTCCATTGAACAGCCCATTGCCACAAAACAATGGGATGAAATGGCGCAACTTTGCTTGGACTCCCCTATTCCAATTGCGCTTGATGAAGAGTTAATTGGTATAGATCGAACTAAAATTGATGGCTTGCTGTCACATATAAATCCACAGTACATCATTCTTAAACCGAGCCTCATCGGCGGCATTCGATCTTCCGAAAATTGGATCCAAAATGCCGAGGCAAAGGACATTGGATGGTGGATGACGTCTGCCCTCGAAACGAATGTGGGATTGAACGCCATCGCACAATACGCCTTCCTAAAAGGCGTTTCTATGCCCCAAGGACTCGGAACAGGTGGTTTATTCACCAACAATTTCGATTCTCCATTGTATATTCAACGCCAATTTATGCGCATGCACCCACAGCACAGTTGGAACTTTAACGCTTTATTATCATGAGTGATTGGAGGGACTATAAGTCTTTAAGCCTTAACGGAACAAAGAGATCCTTACAGGGCTGGAGAGCCTTTGCCCAGCAACAACTGCAAGAGGGTTACGGCATTCACGATATTGAAGAAATCCTTGAATTTGTGGTCGATTGGAGCAATCGAAAAGAATGGATCGAGGCCCGAACATCTGGCAGCACTGGCCGCCCAAAGAACATTAAAATCAAAAAGGAGCAAATTCTGGCAAGTGCAGAACGCACGCTAGAATCCTTAGAACTGAAAGCCGGAGACAGCGCCTTGTTGTGTCTTCCAAATCGGTTTATTGGAGGTAAAATGATGATTGCGAGGTCTATCATCGGCGAACTTGAACTTCACATTACAGAGAATACCGCAACGCCCCAGCTGCCATCTGGAATTGACATAAGCTTTGCGGCCGTTGTTCCCTATCAGATGAGTTCTATCTCTAAAGACGCAGATGCAACCAAGAATTGGAAGAAGGTAAAGAAGATCATCGTTGGCGGTGGTCATGTTGATGACGCCCTCGAGGCAAAACTTAGAAGCTGGCCAAATGAGATTTACGAATCCTTTGGTATGACAGAAACTATTTCACATGTAGCGCTCAGGAAAATTAGCGGCACCAAGGAACGGGAACCCTTCGTAGTACTCGACACCATCGACGTTGAACTCGATGACCGTGGATGTTTGATCATCCATTCAGAGGCTTTGCCAACGAATCCAACAATTACAAACGACATTGTCCAAATGGTAGACAAACGATCGTTTCACTGGATGGGAAGAGCAGACAACTTGATCAATAGTGGTGGTGTGAAAATCATTCCTGAAGTCCTTGAAAAACTCACGAAACCACACTTGAACGTTCGTTTTTTCATTACAGGAATGAAGGACGAAGATTTGGGTGAGTGTGTCGTCCTCGTGTTAGAGTCACAACCTCTCACACAATTAGATGAAGAGGAACTTTTGACAGATTTAAAAAATGACTTAAGTAAATACGAGCTGCCGAAAGAAGTAGCTTATGTGGACGAGTTTGTGGAAACCGAAAACGGGAAAATCAATAGAAAGAAGTCGGTTAAGCTTATCCCAAAGCCTGTTTAGTTCGCGCTTATTTATAAGCCAATACCTTTCGCCTATTACGCTCTTTTAGGATCATGGTAAACTCCTTGCCCATTTGACCTGCAATGGCCGTATTCTCCTTTGCCCTTCGAATCAAATAAGGCAGCGTAAACTTCACCGGTCCATAAGGCAAATACTTGCTTACGTTGTATCCGTCTGACGCAAGATTAAAGCTCATATAGTCGCTCATTCCATACAATTGACTGAAGTAAATATTCGGATGATCGTTTTGAAGACCATTCTCTTTCATCAGCCAAGCTAGATATTGCAGGCTATATTCATTGTGTGTACCAGCACATACCTCTACCCAATCGATATTCTCGACACTGAGTTTCATCGCATCATTATATGCTTGGTCGGTTGCCTGCTTGCTGGCTTGGATTGGAGTTGGATATCCTCCTTCACTCGCACGCTTGTTCTCCTTATCAAGATAAGCGCCACGAACCACCTTTACCCCCACTTTAAATCCACTTCTTCTTGCCTTTAAAATTAGGTCGTTGTAGTATGCGAGCCGATCGTGTCGAAACATCTGAACAGTCTGAAATACGATGGCTTTCTCCGTGTTGAATTTCGCCATCATTGACTCTACCAATCGATCGATAGCTGGTTGAATCCAACTTTCTTCAGCGTCAACATAGACAGGAACTCCGGCGTCAAAATTTGCTTGACAAATACGCTCAAACCGTTTGTGAAGCACACCCGAAAGAACTTTCTCTGGGTCGTCTAAATCAGCGCCTGATGACAATTTCTCTAAAAGCCTGTTCGATGCAATTCCGCTGATTTTCATGCATGTAACTGGGATATCTGGATTCCCCTTGGCGATCCCAACAATGCGGATAAGCTCGGCTTCGGTCTTGGCGAACTCCGATTCAGACTCTTGTCCTTCTACCGAATAGTCTAGGATGGCACCAACGCTATTAACGCCGAGTGTTTTCACAACCGCCAATGACTCATCAATGGTTTCGCCACCACAAAAGACCCTAAACACAGTTGGCTTAGCAGCCCAGCTTACTGGGAAGTTTATGCTCATGGCCACTTCAGCCAAACTTGTAGAAATGCCTGTAAGCATTGGGCTATTCATTAAACGAAAGATCCAATAATTAAAGCGCAGGTCACTATCATTTAAGTGAGCAAAAGCTTTAGTAGTATCCGTAAAGCTAACGGGTGAATCTATGGTTGGTGCTTCCATTCGCAATTCTAAATATCCAACATTTCATCTAATGTGTTGGTAGAAACCGAGTGATAATTAGGACGTGCCTTCTCATAAATACTTCGGGCACGTTCCATGGTTGGATCGGCGGTAACCAAGGCACCATAAATCGGGGTTAGAAATTTACGTCGACCCACACGAATAAGGAATCCTTCAATAGCTGCATCCGCTGTTCGGTAATCGTTCTCAATGGCAAGAACAAACCACTCGGCGGCAATTTCACTATTCCCTGTTTTGGTGAAGCCAAAGGACTTATCAAGTGCTGTTAAATGCTCCATTGAGACAGCCTCAGGCATTGTACGCAAGAAGTGCAACCATTGGTGTGTTGTCCAGTTTGCAGTATCCATCATCTCTGTCTGTCCAGTAGTTAAAAACAACTCTAATTGCGCCTCCACCTGTGCAAACAATGGAGATTCCACTGCAACAACATTTGAAGGAAGTCCAGGCCTATAGACCCAATCCTTCACTTTTAGCTCGGCATATTTCTCGTCGCTACCATCAAACAACTGAGCCTTTAAGTTATCCAAGAAGGTTTCCGTTGTCATCGTTTGAAACGCGTTGTTCGTGAAATGGTCTTTCAAAAAGACGTCAAACTTTTCACGGCCTACATTCTCCTCTAGCGTGCGGAGTAAGAAGTATCCCTTTTCGTATGCGATATCGCTCATACCATCATCCGGGTCGCGATTGTCTAAATCCAATTTCAGTTTCGTGTCGTCCGGAGTGTCCTTAAAATCTTCCAGCGTATGTTGAAGGTCTTGCCAGCCTAAAATTGCAAGCATGTTGGCGTAATCTTTTCCATACACATCTTCCATAATGCGTCGCTCGAAGTAGACCGTAAATCCTTCGTTAAGCCAGAAGTCGTTCCATGTACTATTCGTAACCAAGTTTCCACTCCAACTGTGCGCCAATTCATGTGCTACAAGTGCCGTTAATGATCTATCTCCGGCTAAAATGGTGGGTGTTGCAAAAGTTAAACGTGGATTTTCCATTCCGCCGAATGGAAAGCTTGGTGGCAATACAATGACATCATATCGCTCCCATGCGTAATCTCCATACAGCGCCTCAGCAGCTTCCAGCATTTTTTGCATGTCGGCAAATTCGTAAGCCGCAGATTCAAGGACGCTTGGCTCTGCATAAACGCCGGTCTCGTCGCCAATTGGAGCAAATCGTAAGTCACCAACGGAGAGAGCCATTAAGTAACTTGGAATTGGCTGTTTCATTTCGAAGTGATAAACGCCGGTGGAGTCAATCTCGGTTGGATTGGTTGCACTCATAACGGCCATCAAGTCCTTTGGAACCTTAACCGTTGCCTCATATGTGTATCGAATACCCGGACTGTCCTGACAAGGCAGCCACGATCGCGCTAGGATAGCTTGTGATTGGGTGAATAAGAATGGATGTTCCTTACCTGCGGTTTGTTGTGGGCTTAACCATTGAAGCGCCTCTGCCCCTTTTGCCGTTGTATAGACAATGCTAACCACCTTGCTCGCATCGGAGATCTCCACTTCTAGTGGCACTCCCATGAATGGCTTTTCTTCACCAAGCCACCAATTCTTAGTTTCTTCTCCATCAACCGAAACAGAGGTGATTTCAAGGTTTCTTGTATCAAAGGCGATCCGCGTTTCTCCAGAAGCTACATCAATATCATAGGTTGCGCTTCCGGATATAATTTGATTGTCAAAATCGACATTCACATCGAGGTTTAAGTGCGTCACCACCGCCTTATTTGGGTGGGCAAAACTGTGAATAGGTGTTGCATATTTTGCAACTTCAGCAGTTTCCGACGATTCTACAACCGTTGGTTTCGATTCACCACAAGAAGTAAGGATAACCGTAATTAGTGTAGCAAGAAGTATAGGTGTTCGCATGGCTCGATTTTCAAAAAATTATCGATCGCGAATGTAGTATTCACCGCATCAACTCGGCTACTTTCAGTTTAAACTCCGCCGGATTTGTATCGACTAACGCGAGGCGAATTGTTTCTTCCTTTTCTAATTGAAGCGTTTGCGACCCCATAACCAACTTTTTTTCGACTTCACCAAACGCCAATACGATCACTTCCTCCCCGGTAGGTATGCCCTCGAACCTGACTTTTCCATAATCATCTATTTTGTAACCAGGCAAGACAGAATTGATGTCTTTAAAAATGAGTCGCACGGCGATTTTCTCGTTTCTTCCAAGATCTACGATCAACTCGGCTTCTGTTTCGATTTCGTAAAAACGGTCGCAGTTGATCCATCCTAAATCGGAAACTGTCATCACGTAGCCCTGCATGTCTCGAATAAACGGACTATCATAATATTCATCCTCGCCCCAAAATTCTTCATCTACAGAATCAAGATCCTCCCATACCTCCTCCTCAGTTTGCAGCGATACGCGATCCGCAGAGGATGGATTCCAATTCGTAATTCCAAATTCATCGCTCCCAACAAAGGCCATCATGTCTGGCTTTAAAGAATCTTTCGGAAGGAATAATTGCATTTGTACATTCTTCTTGAGCCTCAATTCGATGTCGGCACTCCACGCAGTGACCAAAACCATACCTCCACTTTCGAGCATTTGTTTTCCATTATTAGAACAGACATCTCCCAATACAAAGTCCAAGGTGTTCTGATAACTACATAACTGAATATTGATGGTAGATACATCTATCGGAAATCCATTTACCGACTCAAATGCAAAGGGAGGAATTTGAATAACGAGCCCATTGGAATGCTCCATGTCAATGCTAAATTCATTGTTGAATCGGGCTGATTCGCACTGGTCGTCAATTGGGTCGAGGTTGCTAGCTGTGAACTGCAAGGCCCGATTCGGCGCCCGAACAACCGATAGGCTATAAATGCATCGAGCAGCGTATCGATCTGAATCGGTTCCGATAAAGTCTCCGCTGGGCCAGGGCCAATTGTAGTGGTGGATGGTCATTTGCTCAGTGGAAACGCCTTCGTTCATGAGGTATTTCTCAATCGCCCTGCAACGTTCCTTGCTCAGATGCGCGGCCAAATCATAGTTCCGTTCAATAATTCTTCGTTGAACGAGCGGCAGTGTGATGATGTGTCCAACGGGCATTGATTCATAAATTTCGTCGAGTTGGTTTCGAACGGAAGCATCGACAAAAATTCCTTCATCGGTGAATTGAATTATGGCTTGATTTTCTACTTGAGTTTGGCCAGCAGTGTGGATTACAACGAAGGTTGCTGCTAGCATAAATTGACTGATTGTATTCATGCTGGTTGAGTTTCGATAAATAAGCAACCAAGGAATGTGCGTTGGGGAACGCTGAATAATTCAACGGGACACTATAGATTAAAGTATAAGGTGGCGCTAATTTTCACGATCAGTCACTGACCTAAGTAACCCAAACAGAATACCTTAAGACATGCTCCGCGTCTTAGAATCAAAAAATCTTACCCGGATTTAGAATTCCTTTTGGATCGAAGACGCGTTTTATGGATCGCATCAATTCAAGGTGCGACTCTGAAAACATGATGTCCATATAATCTCGTTGTACCAATCCGATGCCATGCTCCCCCGAGATGGTTCCGCCCATGGCTTTTACGCGCTCAAAAAGCGATCGCACACCCACCTTAACCGTTTTGTTCCAATCCTCCTCACACATTTCGTCTCGCAATATGTTTACATGCAGATTGCCATCGCCGGCGTGACCGTAACACACACTTCTGAATCCATATAGCTTACCGACTTCTTTCAACGCGATTAACAACTCGGGAAGTTTGTATCGTGGAACGACGGTATCTTCTTCTTTGTACACGCTTTGTGCCTTAACAGCTTCACCAACCCGTCGACGCAGTTTCCATAGCTGATCCTTCTTTGCCTGATCCTCTGCAAAGAGAATTTCACCGCATTCAAATTTCTCCACCACACCCGCGATTTTTTCGCAGTCAGACATCAACGCATCTAGATCGTTGCCATCTACTTCAATCAAAAGGTGCGCTTGTTCATCGGCTTTAAGAGGAACTGGCTCTTCACCAATAAAGTCCATCGTATACTGAATGGCATCGCGTTCCATGAATTCCATGCCTGAAGGAACAATGCCTTCTCGAAATATCGCACTGACCGCTTCACAGGCTCTTTCGGCCGAATTGAATGGAACAAGCATGAGTAAATCGTGTTTAGGATGAGGGATTAAACGCATGACAATCTTGGTAATGACTCCCAGCGTACCCTCGCTGCCAATCATTAATTGGGTGAGATTGTAGCCCGTGCTATTCTTCAACGTATTTGCTCCTGTCCAGATTACTTCACCGCTAGGCAAAACCACCTCCAGGTTTAGCACATAGTCTTTGGTTACCCCGTACTTAACGGCTTTTGGTCCCCCAGAATTCTCACTTACGTTCCCACCTATAAAGCAACTACCCCTGCTAGCCGGATCGGGTGGATACATCAGTCCTTTTTCCCTCACAGAATCTTGAAACACTTGCGTGATGACTCCTGGCTCAAGGGTGGCCTGCAGGTTTTGTTCGTCAATTTCAATGATGTTGTTGAAGCGCTCCATGCTTAGGCCTATGCCAGCACGCACAGACAATGCTCCGCCGCTTAGTCCTGTTCTAGCACCGATTGGCGTAACCGGAAATTCGTGATCATTAGCCAGCTTCATGACAGCGCTTACCTCTTCAACAGAAGATGGTTTTACAACCACCGAAGGCGGAAAACTCAAATCTTCCGTTTCGTCGTGTCCATATTCCACACGTGTTTCTTCATCCGTGAAAACATATTCCGACCCTAAAATTTGGATGAGCCCGTCAACAATTTGATTCATGATTCAATAGTATGGATTGAATTGAGATTTCTAAGTATCTAAACACAAATCTGATCACCATTTATGGCTTCATCAACGCCCAATCACCAGATTATCTTTAAACGCGTCGAAATCTCTAAATTCGGCCACCTACAAAAATCAATTTATGATTAAGCAATTTGCCTTTATAGCCGCAATGGCATGTTTTTCCCTTAGTGCGTTTTCGCAGGAAATTACCCTAGAAGATATTTGGAAAAAAGGGACATTCAGACAGCAATCCGTATACGGCGTCCGCTCCATGGTTGATGGGCTTCACTACACTACAATGGACCGAACCGAAACCGGAACGGAGATCAACAAATACTCCTATGAATCTGGAGAAAAAGTGGAGACTATACTCAGTGAAGAACAACTAAAAACAAAGTCTGGAGACGATGACGCCTCCATTGACGGATATCGATTCTCGTCCAACGAAAAATTTCTTTTGATCTCTTTTGACGTGGAGCATATATATCGGCACTCGACTGTAGAGCGATACTACATCGTTGACCTTGATAAGGGATCCACCCGATTACTAGAAAAGGAAGGCAAGCAGCGCCACGCAACATTTTCTCCAGATGGTGTAAACATTGCTTACGTCAGAGGAAACGATTTGTTTGTTCAGGATTACCAAACTGCCAAGGTGACTCAAGTAACTACGGATGGAAAAAAGAACAGCATTATTAATGGATACGCTGATTGGGTATACGAAGAGGAATTCGCTATGGACAAGGCGTTCTTTTGGTCGCCGGACGGATCAAAAATCGCATACTACCGAACCGACGAATCGAAGGTAATGGAGTATAACATGCAAAAGTTTACCGAGCTATATCCTCAAGACTATCTCTTTAAATATCCAAAGGCAGGTGAAGATAATGCGCGAGTCGCCATTAAAATCTACGATCTTAACTCGGCGAAAACATCCCCAGTAAAGGTTGATCCTTACGAGTACATTCCTAGAATTAAATGGACACAATCCAGTGACTTCTTAGCGGTTATGACCATGCCACGACTCCAGAATCAATTGGAAATCATTCTAGTTGAAACCAATACACTCGCGACAAAGTCGATTTACAGTGAGGTTAGCAAGACCTACATCGAAATCAGCGACGACCTTACATTTTTCGGTGACAACGCTGGCTTCATCTGGAAATCAGAGAAAGACGGATACTTTCATTTATACAAGTACGACCTCAACGGAAAAAACGAAACACAGTTGACCTCTGGAAAATGGGAGGTCCGAGATTTTGCTGGATATGATGCGGTAAACAAGAAGTTGTTTTTCACGGCCAGCATGAACAAGCCGATCGACACAGAGCTTTATTCTCTTCCCCTTGACGGCGGCGAACCGAGCTTGCTCAGTCCAGCGACGGGATCGAGTCGTGCGAGCTTCAGCAAGACTTTCGACTACTTTATTCTCTACCATAACGATGCAAACACGCCGCAACGCATTACACTGCATGACGGGGATGGCAAGGAAATCAGAATGTTGGAAGACAACAACGACCTAAAGGAAACGATGAATGGAATGGCGCTAAGCGATGTCTCCTTTTTCGACATGAGCACTTCCGAAAATGTAAAACTGAATGGTTGGATGATGAAACCAGCTGACTTCGATAAAAAGATGAAGTACCCCGTATTGATGTTCGTGTATGGTGGGCCCGGTTCGCAGACCGTAACCAACGCAATGAGTGGAAATTATTGGTGGCACCAATATCTATGTCAGCAAGGTTACATTGTCGTATCTATCGACAACCGAGGCACAGGTGCTCGGGGTCGAGACTTCAGAACGCAAACCTACGAGCAACTCGGGAAACTAGAAACCCTTGACCAGATTGAAGGTGCGAAGTGGCTGGCGAAGCAGAAATATGTGGATGCCGAACGGATCGGAATTTGGGGATGGAGTTATGGAGGCTACATGTCGAGCCTTTGCTTAATGGATGGTGCGGATGTTTTTAAAGCAGCGATTGCGGTAGCTCCGGTGACAAACTGGCGATTTTACGATAGCATCTACACAGAAAGATATATGGGATTACCGAAGGACAACCCAGATGGATACGACGATAATTCGCCTATAAACCATGTAGAGACATTGGAGGGAAAATACCTTTTGGTTCACGGTACGGGCGATGATAATGTGCATTACCAAAATTCCGTTGAAATGATCGACGCATTGGTAAAGGCAAACAAGCAGTTTGACTTTGCTTCGTATCCAGAGCGTAATCATGGAATTTATGGCGGAAACACACGGTTGCACTTATTCACCAAAATGTCTGACTTCATTTCGACTAATCTATAGAAACCGATTATCAACCAACAATCGAATACATTTCTATATTTACCCACCGTTGGCCGAACAGCATCGACCAACACCCTTAAATCAAACACTAATAATCCTCTAATACGTATCCAATGAGCGATGTAAAAACCGGCCATCCTAATGGTCTAATGACCTTATTCTTTTCAGAGATGTGGGAGCGTTTCTGTTATTATGGAATGCGAACCTTACTTACCTTATATCTTGTAAAATCCTTAATGAAAGGTGACGCCGAAGCTTCGCTCCTTTACGGTGCCTACACTGGACTAGTCTATGCCGCTCCGATTCTTGGAGGAAAAATGGCCGACCAGTATTTAGGATATCGATGGGCAGTAATCCTTGGAGCGATTTTAATGGCAATTGGTGAGTTCATCATACTTGGAGGAAATGAGACCTTCCTTTTGATTGGAATGGGAGCTTTGATCGTTGGTAACGGTTACTTCAAGGCAAACATATCGACCATAGTCGGTAAACTATACGAGGACGGTGATCCACGACGAGACTCTGGATTTACCATATTTTATATCGGAATTAACCTGGGAGCGCTCATGGCGACAACCATTGTTGCCTACGTTGGTGAAACATATGGATTTGATAAAGGTTTTGCCCTGGCAGGACTTGGCATGCTTGCAGGAAGTATAATATTCTATGCCGGTCGTAATTCTTACTCTGCCGCTGCCGGTCTTGAAATAACAGATGCAGGTAAAAAGAAGGTACTTGGACCACTGAATATGGCACATTTGATATCACTAGGTTCACTGGCCTTAATTCCACTATGCTATGTGCTTATTCTGAATAATGAATGGCTGAACTTGATTTTCTTAGGGCTGTTTATTCTAATCGCATACAGCTTGATTTCCGCTGGAATTAAAGAAGATAAACTTGAAGGGACCAAGATTTGGCGTGATAGAATGATTTCACTCGTCATCTTTATGATGATTAACATCACGTTCTGGGCTTGTTTCGAGCAGGCCGGAACATCGCTTACGCTTTTCGCCGATCGAAATGTAGATCGAGAAATTTTGGGTTGGATTATGCCGGCCTCCATGACACAGTTTTTCAATCCGTTCTTCATTATTCTCTTTGGATCACTATTCTCAATGATGTGGATTAAGCTCTCTGCCATAGGTAAGAATCCAAACATTCCCTTAAAATTCGCATTCGGGATCATCCAATTGGCCCTTGGTTTTCTACTGACATATGTTGGATTCATGCTTTCTGACAACAACCTTGTTCCATTATTCATCGTGATGTTTTTATACATGCTCCACACCACGGGCGAACTTTTTCTTTCCCCAATCGGTTTGTCAATGGTCACGAAATTATCCCCTAAAAAGATGGCCGGTACGGCCATGGGTGCATGGTTCTTAAGCTTCGCCATTGCAAACCTATTAGGAGGTCAAATTGCAGCCCTAACCGGTGGTGGACACGGCGGAGGGTCTGAAGAGTCTGGTGACTTCACATCTGAAACAACCGTCGAAGACGGATTAGCGCTCATTGAAAGTGATCAATTTGCGAGCTGGCCAGCCTTTTACGAAGTTCCTGATGGGATGGAAGTAAGCTCAATTGATCGAAGGGAAGTTGAAATATCTAAGAACATCACGGTTGGGAAATACAGTGATATCGAAGACTGGGTTCTTTTTAGGGAACATCTTGACAACAACGAATCATTTGATTCATTTATGGCTAATCGCTCAGGTCTTACGGTGGCTGCCACCGCAAACGATTGGTTGAATCCAGAAAAATGGACGGATCTACGAGACAGATATACCAAGTTGGTTGAGAATGACTTGGCCCTCGAAACAGAGGATCGATCGCTAAGTCTTTCAGATTGGAAGTACTATCGAGGCGGCATCGATGAACGAACCGCCGAGAACGTTGAGGTAGGGTTAAGCGTAGTATTGAATGAACAAATTGATAGCGTTCAGGAAATGCGATTGACAAAGTACGTCGACGTGTTTACAGTAATTGGTCTCGTACTCTTGGGCATCGCGCTAATAATCATCGTGCTAAACAAGCCGTTGGAAAAGCTGATGCACGGCGTCAAGTAATCAAGCAAAATAGAATTCCAAAAGGGCGGGTGTTAATATATAGTAACATCCGCCCTTTACTTTTTACGTCCATAGGGTAATAATTACCTTCACGCTATGAAGTCGATCGTATTCTCACTGCTTTTTATGTCAATTGGCATTTCTGGATTCACCCAAAACAAGATCAATTGGATGTCTTGGGAAGAAGCCGTAGAAGCCAATAAAACCGAACCCAGACTCATTTTTGTAGACACGTATACCAACTGGTGTGGATGGTGTAAAAAAATGGATCAAACCACCTTCAAACAGCCATTCATTGTAGACTACATGAACGCGCGCTACTATGCCGTAAAGATGAATGCAGAAATGAAGGACACCATTGATTTCAATGGATACACCTTTGTGAATCCTTCGCCTGGCGGAAAGCGCAGCACGCACCAACTGGCCGCCTCACTCCTAGATAACAAGCTCTCTTACCCAAGTTTTGTCTTTCTAAATCAGAATTTTGAACGCCTACAAATCGTCCCTGGCTTTCAAAATGCCAAGAATCTTGAGACAATCATTCGATACTTCATTGAAGGAGCTTCTGCTGGACTCACACAAGAAGAGTTTATGAAGGACTACACTCCCTTTGTGAAATAAGACTAGTGCTTTTTGTAGGCTTTCTCACCTGCTTCTACTTCCGTTTTTATAAAGTTAGCCGCCGGTGGAATTGGACAAGCAAATCCGTTTCCATAGGCGCAATATGGACTATAGCATAGGTTAAAATCCACCACTGCCTGCGCTCCATCTTTTGGAACTTCTAAATCCAAATAACGACCACCGCCGTAGGTAGACTCACCTGTGGTCATGTCCTTGAAAGGCAAAAACAGTGTTTCGTGCTCTGGTGCCTTCTGCCCTTCCTTATACACACGTTTGAATGCTGTGATGGCATAGTTATTTCCATTCAGTTGTACTTCGAAATAGCCGTGCGCCTTGAACGTTTTTGAATACCCCGCAGAAGTCGGAATTTCAATCACTTCTTGCGTTTGGTGTTCGTGGAATGTGGCCATCACTTTCCATTTCTCATCAACTTCGAAGTATGGTAGATCTTGAAAAGTCTTTCGATCTTCTTTCTGCAATGGCGACGTTTTCCTCGACTGCATTTCTACATCTTTTTCTGCGCGCTGCCTTTTGATCTCTTCCTTGTATCCGTCTTGGGCCACAACACCCATAGCCAGCCCGATAAATAAAATGATAAGTGTAAACCTCATGTTCGTTCAATATTATTGTGACGAATATATCATTGTCTAAGCGCACCTGCACCTTGAAGCGAATAATCTCGGATCTTACTTCTCACGTCAAATTGGATTTCAATTGGAAACAAGATGGTGTACTCTTTCTAATTCTGGGAGTCTTGATCTTTTGCAACTACTATTTTGAAGTTGAAGGGCGCTTTTTGTCTGGGTTAAGCAACTTCCAGTATCTCTCTTACTTTCTGATTCTATATCCAGCGGTGTATTACCTGGCGGTGGTTGTGAAATCTGGAACTGCTGTTTTTACGCGGGAGTTTGTTTTGATAAGTGGAGTCTTTATGTTGGCCTTATCTGCCAGCAGTGGATTCATTTACTACCGTGACTTCGTGCAAGAACTACCGATCTACGAGCAGTACTATTTGCGCAATATAATAGCCAATGCACAAGGGGCCTTTTGGATTTTCATTCCGCTCCTCGGAGTATACTTCATATCGGAAAGAAAACACATGAATAGCTTTTATGGACTCAGTCTAACGAGACACAACTTCAAGCCGTATTTGGGCCTCATAGCATTGATGATTCCGCTCTTGGTTGGCGCCATTTGGTTGCCCGGTTTTTTAGACACCTATCCTACAATGAAGGTGTGGCAATACCAACCCGTTTATGGAATGACGCGCGTGCAAATGGCCAGTCTATATGAGTTCTTTTACATCAGTGATTTCATTCGGGTGGAGACCTTGTTTAGAGGGGCACTCATAATTGGAGTGGCACGCTTTCTTGGCAAGGATTCGATTGTAATCATGGCCACGTTATACTGCGTATTGCACTTCAACAAACCGCTGGGAGAAACGATAAGCTCATTTTTTGGAGGATACCTCTTGGGAACAATTGCCTACTACCAACGAAACATTGTTGGCGGATGTATTGTGCACGGAGGAATTGCCGGCCTAATGGAACTGATCGCTTACCTGGCCTGGAATAGTCAAGGTGCGCTGAATTGACTTTTGAACGACCGAAAACTCCTACATTTCGGCTGAAAATTGACATCACATGCAGGAACCAGAATGGACCACCGTAAAGGAATTTGAAGACATCACCTATAAAAAGTGCGGTAAAGTTGCGCGCATAGCATTTAACCGACCTGAGGTAAGAAATGCATTCAGGCCAAAAACAGTAGGCGAGCTATACCTAGCATTTCTTGATGCACGCGAGGATACCAATATTGGTGTTGTGCTCTTTTCAGGAGAAGGCCCATCTGAAAAGGATGGTGGCTGGGCATTTTGCAGCGGTGGCGACCAACGTTTTAGGGGACACCAAGGCTACGTAGATGAAGAAGGAATGCCTCGCTTAAACATCCTAGAAGTGCAGCGCCTGATTCGGTTTATGCCGAAAGTGGTTATTGCCGTGGTACCGGGTTGGGCCGTAGGTGGCGGACACAGTCTGCATGTAGTTTGCGACTTAACATTAGCCAGCAAAGAGCATGCGATATTTAAGCAAACAGATGCCGACGTTACCAGCTTTGATGGTGGATACGGGTCGGCGTATTTAGCTAAGATGGTGGGGCAAAAAAAGGCCAGAGAAATATTTTTTCTGGGCAGAAACTACTCCGCACAAGAGGCGGTGGAAATGGGCATGGTGAATGCAGCTATTCCCCACGAAACATTGGAAACCGAAGCCTATAACTGGGCACTCGAAATTTTAGAAAAATCACCGACGTCTATCAAGATGTTGAAGTTCGCGTTTAACCTCACGGACGATGGCATGGTGGGACAGCAGGTATTTGCAGGAGAGGCTACTCGATTGGCTTATATGACCGATGAGGCGAAGGAAGGCCGGAATGCTTTTTTGGAAAAACGCAAGCCCAACTTTGATGACATAAAGTGGATTCCGTAAATTGAACTCGCCGCAATTCGAGGACGCGATCTTTGCTGAGGCATCGATGTTGTTATCAGAAACAGCTACTATACATCAACATCAAAAAGGATTGTTTGGCATGATGATCAAAATTAATAAAGGTCACTATCGCCATTTACAATTATTGTAGCCGAGAAGAAATGAACTACAAACACGATTATCAACTAAACACCAAGCCAAACCTTTTCAAACGGATTGTGGCGGCAATAATCGACTATGGAATTATTGCAATCTATATGGTATTCATGTTTTACCTGTATGCTGAGCCAAACAATGAAGGCGGATTCACGGTTAAAGGATGGCCTGGTTTCTCAATAGTAGTTGTATGGTTCATTTTCACCGTTGGCATGGAGATTTCTTCAGGAATGACACTTGGAAACAGAAGCCAGAACCTTCGAGTTGGACCTAAAAGTGATCCTCGAAAAGGCGTGACTTTTGGGCAATCATTGAAACGACATCTACTTGACCCTATAGATCTGTGGCCATTCGGTCTGCTGGGATTATTGACGATTAAAAACACCGCATACAATCAGAGGCTCGGCGATCTTTGGGCGAAAACCGTGGTGATCGACACCTCTGACCCCGAACAAGGGTTAAAAGAAAAAACACCGGCGGCAACGACAGAGCAATGACGCTACTTAAGCCTTAGACATTCATGAGTTTCAAACCAGTTTAATCTGAGAGCACATAAATCGACACTTGTTACGGACGGTGTGCATCTCCACTAACGTCGAGATATTTAAAAACGGGATGTTTAAAATTCCAGCTGCTTTAACTTTTTTAGTGATGATTTGGGGCTACCTTCATCCACTTCAACCCCTATCTAAAACAGAATATGCAACGTTTATTATTACTGCTGCTGCTTGGCATTCCTATGGTGGCATGTGCGCAAGTTGATCCAAATTTTTTCGGTCAAGAAGTTCGTTTTACCACAACAGATAATCTTGAGATATCAGCCGACATGTACCTGACCGAGAACGAAGACGACCCTGTCATCGTTTTGTGCCACCAAGCTGGATTTAGTCGCGGCGCATACCGAGAGATCGCCCCGAAATTAAATGCACTTGGTTTTCATTGCCTAGCCATTGACCAGCGATCTGGAAAAACGGCGCAGGGCGTCGAAAACGAGACTCACAAAAGGGCAAAAGAGAGTGGTATGGCAACAGCCTATGCAGACGCCGTACCCGACATTGATGCTGCCATCAAGTATGCCTATGAAGAAATTTCCAATGATGTAATCCTATGGGGAAGTTCGTACTCAGCTGCGCTCACCTTTTATTTGGGCGCCACACACAACGACGATATCAAGGCCATTTTGGCATTCTCTCCAGGTGAATACATGAAGGTAAAGGGCAAAAACATCGAGGAGTACGCTGCACTGGTGACATGCCCCGTATTTGTCACGTCAGCAAAAAACGAGCAAAAGCAATGGCAAGGCATTTACGATGCGGTGCAATCAGAAAAGGAGTTTTTCCTTCCCAAAACCAAGGGCTTCCATGGCTCTAAATGTTTGTGGAAATTAAGCCCGGGACATGAGGAATATTGGAGAGCGGTAGGCAAGTTCCTCAAATTGCTTTAGTTCCTAAATACGGTCAACATTTAATCAAAATGTTTAAACCATGAGTCATTACATTCCACAAAATGAAATCGAATGGTAGATAAATTTGAATTCAAGAAAAATTTATTTTTTTTTATTTAGACATTTTCAATGCATAATCCATTGATTTTCAAACAAAAAAATCGAAAAAACAATCCAAATTCACACCGCAATTCGGATCTTTTTTAAACTTTTTTTTCACGACTACTGAAGCAAGTGCATATACTTTCTGTTTAGCGTTTCAATAAAATTATTAAACAGAAAACTATGAACTTTCAATCTCTGCTTAAAATGAGTCTTGCCATCGTAGCATTCGGCTACATGGGTCATCAGGCTCAGGCTCAAACAAACGTATTTGATGACGTTATTGCTACGAGTCCTGCACACACATACCTGAAGGCTGCGCTAGAACAAGAAAATCTTGATGCAGTTTTGCAAGATGGCACAGCATCATACAGCGTTTTCGCCCCGACAAACGATGCGTTCGACGACTTAGCTGCTGCACTTAATACCAACATAGCAGGAATACTTGCGCTCAATAATCTAAGTGACATTCTTACATACCATGTCTTGGGATCAGAAGTTTTGTCCTCAGCTATTGTAAACGGAGCAGTCGTAGATCCACTTAACACTGCCAACAATATTAAGATGACAGTAACGGGTAGCGGTGACGTATACGCCAACCATTCAATGGTCTCAGGCGCCGACTTAACTACCGACAATGGAGTGGTTCACTCCATGGACGCTGTGTTGCTAGCCGACGAAACCGTAATCGATGTAGCCATTGACAACGGATTCAGCACATTAGTCACTGCGGTGACAGAGAAGGAACTGGTTCCTACTCTGATCAATCCATTATCTGAATTTACAGTGTTTGCCCCAACAAACGCAGCCTTTGATGACCTCGCTGACGCGCTGGGCACAGACATCAACGGCCTTTTGGCATTGAGCAATCTTTCCGACATCTTAACGTATCACGTTATCGGTTCAGAGGTTGATGCAAGTGCTATTACTAATGGTGATGTTGTTGACGCCGTAAGCACTACAAACACGTTGAAACTTACAAAGACGTCAAACGGTGATGTATATGTAAATCAAGCGCAAGTAACGATGGCAGACGTTGACGCTGACAATGGAATTGTGCACGTTCTTGACGCTGTTGTCTTACCGTATGAAACAGTAGTTGATGTTGCTTTAGACAATGGTTTTTCAACCCTTGCAACAGCAGTAATCACTGCCGAGCTTTTGCCAGCACTTACAGATCCATTGGCTGAATTGACAGTCTTCGCTCCTACCAATGATGCGTTTGACGCACTTGCAACCGAATTAAATACTGATATCAGCGGCATTTTGGCTTTGTCCAATCTGGGAGACATATTAACGTATCATGTGCTAAGTTCAGAAGTTGGATCTTCTGCCATCAACAATGGTGACGTTGTTTCTCCACTAAGTAGTACCAACACACTGAAGCTTTCTGCTACTGCTGCAGGAGATGTATTTGTAAATCAGGCCCAAGTTACTTCTGCCGATATTGCAGCTGATAACGGTCTGGTTCATGTCTTAGACGCTGTCGTATTACCAAATGAAACAGTAGTTGACGTAGCAATAGACAATGGCTTTTCTTCCTTAACAACGGCCGTCATAACAGCTGAATTGCTGTCAACACTATCTGACCCATTTGCAGAATACACTGTTTTCGCTCCAACAAACGAGGCATTTGACAGCGCAGCAGCCAACTTGGGTACAGACATTAATGGTCTCCTAGAGCTTGAAACATTGGGTGACATTCTTCTTTACCATGTAGTTTCAGGAACTGTATTATCTACAGCGCTGAGCAACGGTGATGTACCTACGCTCAATGGATTGTCTGTGACAGTCGATCTTATGGATGGCGTTATGATCAACACTGCCTCAGTGACATTGGCCGATGTAAGTGCAGAGAATGGTGTTGTGCATGTGATAGACCAAGTGTTACTACCTATTCCACTTTCTGTAGAAGAGGTTCAAACAATTCAAGCGAAAGTCTATCCAAATCCAACAACAGATTTCGTACGAATGACGGATATGATCAATGCAAATTACCGCATCTTCAACGCTAGCGGATCAATGATCGAGTCTGGCACTATCATGAATAATATGGTTGAAGTTCAAAGTCTACCGAATGGTATCTACACGATAATGCTAGATCAGGACGGACAGCAGTTCCAATCACGATTTGTGAAGCAATAAGGAAATCATACCACCATCACCAAAAAAGCCCGATTTCTCGGGCTTTTTTTTTGCTTCGCATTAATCCTCAATACTTGTCTTTCCAACATCCGAGAAATAATTTTCTAAGTTCTTGAGCGTCTCGGAAGATGTTTTAATATCCTCAATTACATCACCTTTTTCCAACAAGACAATACGCTCGCATACCTCGGTAACGTGCGCCAAATCATGACTACTGATGAGCATGGTAACGCCTTTGTCGTTTTTTAGTTTCTTCAATAATTCCTTTAAACGAATTTGGGTAGATGGATCCAAATTGGCGAATGGTTCATCCAGCACCAACACTTTGGGATCGAATAAAATAGCAGCGGCAATCCCCACCTTCTTTTGATTTCCCTTGCTCAAATCACGAATCAGCTTTTTTCCGCCAGTGATTTCTCCATTGAATAAGGTTTCGAACTCGGCCAGTTTATTTGCCAAATCTGATTCTGACATGCCATGAATGGAAGCAATGAAGTCAAAATACTCTTCGGGCAAAAGGTGACCCACAATAAAATTTTCATCCAAATAACTTCCAGTAAACGCCTTCCAGCTATCTGTCTTATTGGTTTCAAATTCACCTATAAAAGCACTTCCCGTTGACGGTTCAATTAGATCAATTAGCGACCGGAATAGCGTAGTCTTTCCTGCTCCATTGTTTCCAATCAAACCAAAGCTTTCACCCGAAGGTATGTGCATGCTGTCTACTTGCACGGCCGTATAGTCTCCAAACGTTTTAGTTAATCCTTCAATGCGTATGTCCATGGTTATTGATTTCTGAAGTCTCTTGAAATTTTATAACGTTGACTCGTCAGCCACTTAGCCAGCCAGCCAATCCAAATATTAGTACCGATCAGGCCAATTACTCCGAATGCTGCGATCAATCCAATGCCCAGATAAATGCTATCAAAAATTACCCCTATTCCAAAAAGGCAAAGCGGCAAACCAAGTACTGGAATGACGAGCATGAATTGAGCTGCACCAACACCTTGCCAGTTCAAGACGGTTCCCTTGCTCAGGTCAATCTTCTTTGGGTTTAACGAACCAAAAAACATGACGCAGTGGCTTCCTACTCCAATATTGAAAAGGAAAACACTAAAAACAACCAACAATATTTCCCATCCAAAATATGCGTAGGGAATTGATAGAAGCATGGCCGAGCCGCTGACAATTGCAAACAAGAGAAACTTGCTTTTATAGTAATCACTAAAGTCAACTTTCCGAGTCAATATATGATCAAAATGACTTCCCTCCCAGCCGAGCAAGTATTGACCATAGTTGAGAATAAACATGCCTGTAATGATCACACTAAACAGGACGTACATTAAATGGTTTCCGGCATATTCATCCGTTGGAAAAACCAACAGACCGTAGCCCAAAAACATGATCGTAATAAGCAAGACGGATCGTGTTCTCTTGTTCCGCCAAATGAACTTAAACTCCAATTCTGTCAATCGCCCAACAACTCCAAACCTGCTCAAAAAACCAGCGCCAACATAGGATATTTCGCTTTGTTTCGAGGTTGAAAGACGATCCATATACAAGTTCGATTTTAGGAACCTGAAGTTCAATGCATAGAATATAGCGGCTATCCCGATCGGCGCAAGAAGCGAAATTGGGTTGAGGAAGAACGCGTTAAAAACGCCCGCCGATATTTGCTGAAAATCGATCAAGTCGAACCAATCGGCAGAGACAATCCCCACCAATAGCGCCAGCATGCCCAAATACACTCGAAAGTCGACTTCGGAGGTGCGCTTAATGTAGATCAGGAGAAAGTTGTTGAGGTATACCACAGACACCAAACCAATGGACCAAAACAACGATTCGTCAAACGGAAGATTTTCGAAAAGTTCCAAGATGAATGGGACAAAAATCAACCCGTGTGCCCAATTAATTGGACTCCAAATCGATTTGCCCAGCATGAAATGAACGAGCTTCGATTTTGAAATAGGCAAATGCAACAACGGCTGCACACTTAAAGCTGGAAGTTTTTGAATAAAATACCGGAGTATTAAATCCATAAAGAAGTAATAGAGCAAGTACTGATTCAACCTTCGAAGCACGAAGCTCTCTTTGTAGGTTCGATAATCAATGCCTTCAACGGAAATTTTAATTAGAATATCATCCAAAAACACCCCCAAAAGCACGAACATTCCGATTAGATACAGGAACGAAACAGCCAATACAATATTGATAATCAAGTTTTTATTCCAAAGAGGTGATCGTCTCGCCTCTTTCCATTGCATTCCAATAAGCTGTAGAATCACCTTCATATCGAAAACGAATTAACAATCAAATTACCATAAAACGGAAAAAAATTGACAGGCGGTTGACTTTCTAGATAAGCGACTTATGAACAGAAAAACTAAGTAATTCACAGGTTATCAAAAGGCATAAATTTTCGGAGTCCAGCCCCTACTTTCGCAAACGATTTATTCAATCGTCAATTCAGAATTATGCCAAGAGATAATAGTATCAAGTCTGTCCTGATTATAGGAAGCGGACCAATCGTAATCGGTCAGGCCTGTGAGTTTGATTATAGTGGAACCCAAGCGGCAAAGTCACTGCGTGAAGAGGGAATTGAAGTTACTCTGATTAACAGTAACCCAGCGACGATTATGACGGATCCGGTTACCGCAGATCATATATATCTGCTCCCACTCGATCCTAAATCGATTCGAAAAATATTAGAGGAGCAACCTCAAATTGATGCCGTTCTGTCAACCATGGGTGGGCAAACTGCCCTCAACCTTGCAATCGATTGTGACAAACAAGGGTTATGGAATGAGTTTAACGTTAAGCTGATTGGAGTAGACATCGATGCCATTGAGGTCACAGAAGACAGAGAAAAGTTTCGACAATTACTGGATCGAATTGGTATTGGCTACGCTCCTTCTGGAATTGCTCGGTCGTTTCTTGATGGTAAGGAATTGGCTCAAAAATTTGGTATCCCACTCGTTATTCGGCCTTCGTTTACCTTGGGTGGAACGGGCGCCTCTTTTGTGCGCAAAGCTGAGGACTTCGACAAGCTGCTTGAACGCGGCCTGCATGCATCTCCGATTCATGAGGTTCTAATTGATAAAGCACTGTTTGGCTGGAAAGAATTTGAATTGGAATTACTTCGAGACAACAACGACAACGTGGTAATTATCTGCTCTGTCGAGAATATGGATCCAATGGGCATCCATACAGGCGATTCAATCACGGTGGCTCCAGCCATGACACTGAGCGACAAAACATACCAGAAAATGCGTGACATGGCCATCAAGATGATGCGCAGCATTGGAGATTTTGCTGGGGGTTGCAACGTGCAGTTTGCGGTTAGCCCAGATGAAAAGGAAGAAATAATTGCCATTGAGATTAACCCTCGTGTAAGCCGATCTTCAGCCTTGGCATCAAAAGCAACGGGATATCCCATTGCTAAGGTGGCGGCAAAACTGGCCATCGGGTATAATCTTGATGAATTATCAAATCAGATCACGGGAAATACATCAGCATTCTTTGAGCCAACTCTTGATTACGTTATTGTAAAAATCCCAAGATGGAACTTTGATAAATTCAAAGGATCGGATCGTGAACTTGGACTACAAATGAAGTCTGTTGGCGAGGTCATGGGAATTGGACGATCGTTTCAAGAAGCGCTACAAAAAGCCTGTCAGTCTCTAGAGATAAGAAGAAACGGACTTGGTGCAGATGGAAAGGAACTAAAAGATCAAGACCAAATTTTGGACAGTTTGGCACATCCAAGCTGGAATAGACTATTCCACATCTACGATGCTGTAAAACTTGGAATTCCGTTTACTACGATTTATGATAAAACAAAGATCGACCCTTGGTTCCTCCACCAGATTGACGAGTTAATCAGTATTGAGCGTCAACTTGGCAAATACACCATTGACTCCTTGCAAAAAGACCTTCTCTTGGATGCAAAGCAACGCGGCTATGCCGATCGTCAAATTGCACATGTTATGAATTGCCTCGAAAGCGAGGTTAGAGCCAAAAGAATGGAGTTGGGTGTCACAAGATCATATAAAATTGTGGATACATGCGCAGCCGAATTCGAGGCGCAAACTCCTTATTTCTATTCGTCGTTTGAAGGGGAAAATGAAAGTATTTCGAGCGATAAGAAGAAGATAATTGTGCTTGGATCAGGTCCAAACCGAATTGGCCAGGGAATTGAATTTGACTACTGCTGCGTGCACGGAATCCTTGCCGCGAAGGAATGTGGCTATGAGACCATCATGATCAATTGCAACCCCGAAACTGTATCGACCGATTTTGACACTGCAGATAAGCTCTACTTCGAGCCAGTTTTCTGGGAACACATTTTTGATATTATTGAGTTTGAGAAACCTGAAGGCGTCATTGTTCAGCTTGGAGGACAAACCGCCCTCAAGCTTGCTGAAAAGCTGGAACGATATGGGATCAAAATTATAGGCACAAGCTATCAAGCCCTCGATTTGGCAGAAGATCGCGGTCGTTTCTCAGATAAGCTTAAAGCACTAGACATCCCGTACCCGAAGTACGGCGCTGTAGAAACAGCACAAGAGGCGATTGAGCTAAGTCGAGAACTTGGATATCCATTGCTTGTTCGACCGAGTTACGTGCTTGGTGGTCAAGGAATGAAAATTGTAATCAACGAGGATGAACTCGAGAAGCATGTCGTGAATATATTTCGAGACATGCCTGATAACAACGTGCTTCTTGATCACTTTTTAGAAGGTGCAATTGAGACAGAAGCAGATGCAATATGCGATGGCGAGGACGTTTACATCATTGGTATAATGGAACATATTGAGCCTGCTGGAATTCACTCCGGAGACTCGAGCGCTGTTCTCCCAGCGTTTGATTTAAGTGACAACGTAATTGCGCAAATTGAAGCACACACAAAGAAAATCGCTATCGAATTGGAGACCGTTGGATTAATCAACATTCAGTATGCAGTTAAGGATGAAGTGGTATATGTTATCGAAGCAAATCCTCGTGCTTCACGAACGGTTCCGTTCATAGCAAAGGCTTACCGTGAACCTTATGTAAACTATGCCACAAAGGTGATGCTCGGGGAGAAAAAGGTCAAGGATTTTGACTTTAAGCCATATAAGCATGGATATGCAATCAAATTGCCGGTGTTCTCCTTTGACAAATTCCCCGACGTATCAAAAGAACTAGGACCAGAAATGAAATCTACTGGTGAGGCCATCTACTTTATTGATGACCTGAACGATGAGTATTTCAAAAAAGTCTACTCAGAAAGAAACCTCTATTTATCTCGTTAAGTCAAGGGTTTACGAACACCTTCTTACTTAGTTCACTCCCATTTTCAAAGGTAGAGCGCACAATATAAATCCCCTGTGAAAGGTTGATTGTATTTAGTTGGGAATCGAATGTGCTTTGCACCATATTGCCCCTAAGGTCGTAAAGCCTTAGCGTGGATATTGGCTCATTTGACTGTACCTGAATTATGTCTCCAACGACTCTAACTCGATGCTGGCTTTCCACATCTTTCTGCCCCAATTGACCGCAGCTATATACTACGCGAAGTACAGGATGATTGGCTATTGTGCCATCGTCTGAGGATGCATAGGTCTGTCTTCTATAACCTTCTTCATTCACCAATCGAAAAAGGAATCCGAAATTGGAATCAGGCTGACTAACCCACTTCTGTGCAATTTGAGTCACATCAATATCCCCGGTGTTTTGTGTTGCCGTGGCTGTTTGCGGCAGCGTAACTTGAGATTCAGTGGTTATCGCGGGTGCATTGTTCCATGTAACCGAATCCGAATGCCAAGACTCCAAAACCCGCTGCAAAACACATGCGTTTGACCCACTGGTCCATTGATGCTGATTATTAACCGTTGTAGGGTGATAGGTTAAGCTAATCAAAGCCGAATCAATAGTTAAACTTGATGGTAAACTACTTAAATCGAATTTTATTATGCCCCTATTCGTTGCAATTTCACCACCATTGGTGCCGGCTTTAGCCATAAAAAGATAGGTATCTCCGTGAGGAACGTCAGCATGAGCGATACGGTTATTCAACTGAGCATCCATAAGGATAGGCGCATAAAAGTCACATAATATGGTCGGTCCTTGGGCAGAACACGGGGCTTGCCAAAAGGCAAAACAGATAAGCAATACACTTAAAATTCTCATGACTTCCGTATATGAGGGCGTTAAGAAGTCGGAAAAATTACGACATTAGGAATAGAGTTCATAACATTGCGGAATGGGTCTATTAAAATTCCTTGCCGTTGTCTTTCTAGTTATACTAGCTATTAGACTTATTGGCCGCCTAATCTTACCGCTATTAGGCAAGTATGCAATTAATAAGGTAACCGAGACCATGCGCGAGCGCCAGGAGTCTCAATCAAACGGCAATAAGATCTATCAAGATGGAGACGTCACAATTCGCAGAAAAGATGAGGGCAAAAACACTTCTAGCAGTCGAGACGAAGAGTATGTTGACTTTCAAGAAATAGATTAAACCGCCCCATTCATTTTAATTAATTTGCCCCAAACTTATTGGCTTCATGAAAAGCATTAACCTGAAGACGGCATGGCCTCATTTGGCTTCGGTCTTGATCATTATTCTTTGCGCATTTATTTATTGCTCTCCAGTTCTCAAAGGGAAATCGATGTCCCAGAGTGATATACTGAAGCACAAATCACAGTCAAAGGAAATCTTAGAATATCGTGAATCTGGAGAGGAAATACTTTGGACATCAAGGGTGTTTTCGGGAATGTCCGTGTTCAATATAAGCGCGAGCTTTAAAACCAATGTGATTTCGGTTATTAAAAAGACCACTACGTTCTTTCCAAATGGGGTCAACATCATCATCATTTCCTGCATCGGGTTCTACATTCTAATGTTGATGATGGGCCTGAACCCATGGCTAGCGCTCATAGCTGCTCTGGCCTATGGTCTATCCTCCAATTTATTGTCGTCTTTGAATGCAGGCCATAACACCAAGGTCTTGTCTATTGCATATCTGGCTCCCTCAATAGGCGCTGTGATAATGACTTTTAGGGGTAAAATATGGGTAGGTTCATTTCTAACATCACTCTTTGTCGGATTGATGATTAGTGCGAGTCACTTTCAGATAGTTTATTACTTCCTTCTAATATCCGTGCTAGGCGGAGCCATTTTCCTGGCCTATGCCATCAAGGAAAAAATGCTGGACTCCTATTTCAAATCTGTGGTTGCGCTGCTAATCGCTGGGTTGATAGGGTTTCTTCCAAATTTCAGCAAGATTTATAATGTTAGAGAGCACAGCCAAGAAACAATTCGGGGCGGACAAAAACTTCTTTCGTCAAAATCAGAAAAAGACGAAGGCGGACTAGACCGAAGCTATGCCATGTCTTGGTCACACGGAATTATGGAATCGTTCACGGTAGTGGTCCCATCCATCTTAGGTGGCTCAAGTGCCGAAGAGTTGCCAGACAATGGAGCCGTAGCAGAGTTGGTTGGAAAACAACGAAAAGGTCAACCACTTATGGGACCAACATACATTGGAGATCAGCCATTCCTTCAGGGCGTCATCTATTTCGGAGCTGCGTTTATCTTCCTTTTCTTTCTAGCACTATTTGTAGTTGAGGGCAAGTACAAAGTTTGGCTTTTGGCGGTAATCGCACTTTCCTTTTTCATTGCATGGGGAAGGCACTTTTCAATTTTCACCGACTTCTTGTTCGACTATCTTCCGATGTATAACAAGTTCAGAACTCCCAGCATGGCATTGGCTATGGCCGGGATTGCCATCCCGTTACTTGGCATGATAGGCTTGTCAAAAGTATTCGCGAAGGAATTGGACACTGTTAAATTCTCTAAGGCATTCAAACTGACGTTGTATTCAACAGGTGGACTAATGCTGATCCTGCTATTGTATGGATTAACAACTGATTGGATGGGTCCAAATGACGCCGCCCTACAAGCAAAACAGCCTTGGAGTAACCCAGAATTATTCGCGGCGCTTCTTGAAGACAGAAAGTCCTTATTTCTTTCAGATTGGATGCTATCAACCTTTATCATGGCTATTTGCGCCGGTGTGATTTGGCTTTATTCTCGAGCCAAACTATCGATGACGATGGCGCTAATTGTGTTGGCCGTTGTTACTATAGGTGATTCCTGGCGAGTGAGTAAGCGTTATTTGAACGACGACTCTTTTGTAGAACAGCGCAAGTATGACAACCACTTCGCTACAAGCGGCGCCGACAAAGCAATCCTTCAAGACACCGATCCACATTATCGCGTATTAAACTTAATGGGAGATCCTTGGACAGACGGCCCAACATGCGCTCATCATGAGAATATTGGTGGACACCACGCGGCGAAAGTTCAACGATATCAAGATATGATCGAGAACCAATTGCGTACTCAAATCCAGATAATCAACAAGGCAGTATTACAAGGTCCAGAAGGGCTTACGATGAACCCACAGGTTAGTAAGAGTATGACGGCTTACAACATGCTTAATACGAAGTATTATATCGTCCAGAAAAATGCGCAGGGCGTTGTTCGAAACCCAACCGCTTGTGGCAACGCTTGGTTCGTTTCTGATATAAAGCAAGTGAGTTCTCACGACGATGAAATGGCCGCTATTTCAACAATTGACCCGCTCGAAACGGCAATAATTCACAATGAATTTGAGGCCGACCTTTACAATTATGAATTTGAAAAGGGTGCGAACGCATCTGTTCAACTTACGGCCTTCAAACCAGATCATTTGGAGTACAAATCAAACAACTCCTCTGCTGGACTTGCCGTTTTTTCGGAGGTTTACTACACCAATGGATGGAATGCATATGTCGACAATGAACCAGTGGATATTTACCGAGCTAACTATATTCTACGGGCAATCAAAATTCCAGCAGGCGAGCACAATATCGAAATGAGGTTCGAACCCGCATCCTATGCAATTGGGGAAGGAGTTTCACTCGCTGGTTCCATACTTTTTGTACTCTTTGGAGCCGGTGTAGCGTATGCCCGTTGGAAAAACTGGAAAGGGCTCGAAATTCAACCTGAACTCGAGGAAGAAAGCTAGAGCGACTCTATTATTTGAGACATCTGTTTGGCTAAAGCCTTGAAGTTATACTTCTCCACCTCATCCCAATCGATGGTTTGCATTTGACTGTTCGACTTCCAAGCATTGAATGCCGATAGGATGAATTTCTTCATTCCTGGCTTGTCCTCATGGTTGTACATGGTACCACAACCGGTTTGTTCCAACACCTTTGCTGCAGAGCCAGTGGCGCTTCCCAGACCTAGAACAGGCTTTCCAGTTCGGATGTACTCAAATAACTTTGTGGTGAAAATTTGATCCTGCATCCTGCTTTTCCCAATGATCAGTAGCTGCACGGACGCCGTTAAAAGCAAATTTGACACCTCCTCTCGAGGCACGTAATCAAAGGTTCGAATATTCTTCTCTACCGGTGTTCTGGAATAGTAAGAACTAATTTCCTCAGCCACTGAGCCATAAAATTCCAATCGAAGCGCATCTTTCAATTCAGGGTTTTCGGCAATTAGCTCATTCATCAAATCGAAAAAGACAGGCACAAAATCATTGACTCGCATCGTACCCATATATCGAATGCTAAACCCTTCGTTTTTATCGCCTAATCCCGCTACATCTTTACCCAACTCTGCATTATCAAACCCATTTGGTAAAATGGTAGTTTTTGATTTTAGGTCGAGGTGAGGAAAGAAGCCATCGTTCACTGCGGTAAGGTGATCGCAGGTTTCCAATACGTTTTTTTCCATTCTGCGATTTATGCGATCAGAATAGCCCAATCGCTTTGCTGTGTCGAAATAGAATATTTCGGTCCACGGATCTCGGAAATCGGCCAACCACTTAATGCCGCTCCATCTCGCTAACTTCATGGCGACAAGGCTTGTGGTAGGTGGTGGTGATGTAGATAAAATGACGTCGGGCTTATGTTTTTTGATGATCCGCTTCCCCTCACGAACAGCAAATGGATACCATCCAATTTTAGCATCTGGAACAAAAATATTCAACCGTACCCACTTCGCTAATCGCGCTTTAAACCCCGTCACATCTTTTTGAAACACATCAGTCGTCACTTTTGACTTACTCGTTTTTAAGCTCGACTTTATGAATGAAGTTGGCTCCAAAATATTGGTGCGATAAACGGTGACTCCCTCCGGAACCTCATCCAACAATCTTTCATCGACAACGTGAGAAAACGCGGTCTTAGTAGTAAGCACTACGATTTCGTGGCCTTGCTCGCTGAGGTACCTGCACATCTTCAGAATTCGATGAACTCCTGTACCTCCAAATGGCGGCCAGTAATACGATACAATCATTATCCTTTTCATCCCTAGTAGTCTGCCAAAATTTCGGATTGGGTAATTCCCGTCAATCCTGTTTGCCTGCAATAGTCCAAAACAAACTTATACACGTCCAAATAGCCGTTATATTTTAATTCACTGAAGTAGTTGTTGTGCCATAAAATGGAGAGGACGGCATCATTTTTATTCTTCTCAATAAACGAAACAATCAGATCCTGCATCTCCGATTTCGGAAGCTTCATGTACGTCCAGTTCGTAGTGTCCATAACGTTTAGAGGAACCATAAGACACTCAAATGCGCGCCCTTTCACCGGGTGAAATGGGCGATATGGCAATCCATATGAATTTCGAAACCCAAAGTGTTCAGCGAAGCCCATACTAAAATCGATTTCCACTTCGAAGGCATCCAATGCATCAAAATGAGCTGGAACAGATAATTTCAAAAAATGATTTCTATTGCTGCGATGGTCCAAGGCTAGATGCCCCATCTCTTCCGAAAAATTTGTCTCCGACAGCGATTTATGGAGACCGATCTCAAAACCACGATTTTTGATTCTGTCAATTTGCTCAGCAACCTTCCTGTTTTTCAAATCATAGTCTGAATTTCTCAATGACCGACCTTCAATCTCTACCCGATGCTGATTTACTAACCAAAAAAAAGTAGACTTCACGTCATACTCGCTTGTAATATCCATAATCCGATCCAAATTGAACCAAGCTGGTCGAGCCATCGCCTCGTTCCAAAGGAGCTGTAGAAGAATATCAAATCGCCCCTTTTTTAGGGCATAGAATCCATCTTGAAGTAGTCCACCGTGAATGGTATCAATATCATGAGAAACAAAAATTCGAGAACTCTGCTGCTTCCAGCGAACACCATTTATGTTGAATTCAGTTACAAGTCTTCGAAAATGTGATAGGACTAGATTTTCCTCTACACAATTGAAATTGTATTGGAGGCTCTGCGAAAAGCCAAATCTCCCCAAGGAGTCGTGTGGTTTTGCTCCATATTCTTGGAGATAATTTACCAGATAAACTATCGTGGATATGTAGTCATTTGACCCGTTGTCATTTTTGATAATCAAACCATCAGCGAAAAGGTCGTCCCAATCAAAACGGGACTTACTATATCGATCCGTCGCTGTCGATGAAACGAGAATGGCTTCCTCGTTTTCCTTAAGAGTGAGGTGAAGGCTTATTGGTTGATCAACTAAACAATGATTCCGAAACAAGGAGCCGAGAGTATGCTCAACTATGCGCTGATAGTTCGTTGAGATACCTTCAGATACATCAACAGAGATGCTCAAATGTTCAGAACTCGATTCCACTTCTGTGTGTTAATTAAACTACTCCTTTAACCGTCTTTCGGCCATTAGCTTGATTTTACCGACTCGATCGGTCACCATTTCAATTCTCTTGTTCATTCGCTCGTCTTCCGCATCCTTGACTGCACTTAAAACATATCCTACAGGATTATACTTCAAATGATTTATACCCTCTGCATAGACCTGAAGTTTTCCTGAGACAGTCTGTCGAATTATGCTGTTTGCACGTAAAAACCGATTCGAGACTTCTTCATGATTTAAGATAACTCCATCCTTTTCATACGCAATTATTGGCTTGCTTAAAATAGTGTGATGACGAATCATAGAAGTGACCATTCGTATATCGAGATTTTCATCACTTCCGAGCTCTTCAATGATCATCGGGCAAGAAAGAATATCGCTCAGCACGTAGTCTCCTCTTCTTAGGTATCGAGTTCGCTCCATGAAGCGTTGATAGGAGCTTTCCAACCCTACTCGATCAACCGGGCTGTAGGCAACAGGAATTACCGCATCTGTATCAATCAATGATTTGTGCAACACCTCCAATTCATCGGTTTTGCTCTTTATAATGCACCTGTAAGATTCGTCCACATCAACATGTGTTGGACAAATATCACACGCCAAGCAACGAAAAATATTCTTGTCAGCTATCTCTATGATTGAGGCTTCAACCTGCTCTGAATCCACGCCTAAAAGCAGCTCTTTGATGTATTCTTTCGCTCGATCGTCCTTATCTTGTAGTAGCCAGAACGTGATTCGATGTTTTCCGACAAGCGATTTTTTCTTCGAAATCTTCATTAGTTCAGCCACACGAGCTAATCGACGACCAGTACCCATAGCCGTTTTCAATCCATATTCGTCCTTCTGCATGGTTCCAACATCACCAGCCAAACCTGTTCCGCCATACTGACTCGTGGTTTCTGAGTCATTTCCTACTCCAAGCATTCCGGAGTTAATCATATCCATCAATTGGTAGATTAGCGTGGTCTCTTGGCCACCATTCCGCTTAGCTCCAACTGCAATTCCGGCATAGACCTTGGTATCAAGGGAATCCCTTAATTCATCATCATTTCGGATCATATTAAGCAGCGACTGAGCCAATGAACTTCGATCACCGAAGTAGACTGGCGTGGCAATTAAAAAGCCATCACTATTTTTCAACTTCTCCTTAAGTGTATTTAGGTCTAAGCTTTTTTTAGATTCAGTAAAGTATTCGCTCAGAGATAAGTGGTCAATTTCAGCACCCAACATTTTTGCAGACCATAAGGCTGCAGTCAGGGCCACCTCAGAATTACTCAACCCTTTATTGCCTTTAAGCTTTTTAAGATTGGTATACATTTTATCAAAAGGTAATAACTCCTCTCGACCAGCCTCAATAAAGTTCTTCAAGTGAAACTCTGCTTCTTGAGTTAGAAACTCATTCAGCCCCTCTTCGGTAGAGATCGCTGTGATCTCATCTATCAAACTCACATTTCCAATACCTCGTCTTGCATTACGCAGACTCGCAGAAATTCCTAATATCTTCATAGTCGTAATCTATGATGCGAACTTACGATTACTCTAACTTCTTTCTCACGCGACCCGTGATGTAATTTTCAATTGTCGCATCGCTAAAATCGAAGTCTCCGCTGACTTCTGCGTTCCCTTTATTAAATGAGATCATCTCCGATTGAAGCGGTATGTGTTTTAGAAACCCGTTGAACTCCCCAGCGGTTTTAACACCACAGCTTTGAGCAAGACGAATCTCATCGAAGCAGCCAAGAATCGATTGAACGCCGTTTCCGAAAACCACAGCAAATCCTGCATTTTGAGATCGTTTGATAAGGTCAACGGTTCGCCTTATTCCTCCGTGCTTTTGCATTTTCAATTTGACATATGCCGAACATTTCGATTCTGCAGCTTTCTCAACGTCACTTGTTATCCAAATCGACTCATCAAGCATAAGCGGAACGGGTGAGCTTTCATTTAATTTTTCCATCTCCAGCCATTGATTTGGTTTGAATGGCTGTTCAAACAACTCAACTTTGTTGGGTTCAAGTGCCTGAACAAAATCGCAAGCATCCTGATACTGAAACCCCTGATTTGCGTCTATTCGAATCTTGACAGCATCGGGTAGAATTTCCTGAAGGAAACGAATCTTCGCTAAATCTGATTTGAGATTGCCCTGAACCTTCACCTTAATTGTAGAAAACCCGGCATCAATTTGAGCTTTCAATTGATGATCAATTACAGATTGATCGGAGGATGAAATAATTCCGACCAATGGGAGGCTTATTGGATTCTGTTTAAGTGGTGTTTCAATTTTGTCTAGTGCTTGGGAAATACAGCCTACCGCAAATGGATCTGAAACCTGATACTCTGCCGCAACATGCCTGAGTGACTCCAATGAACTCGAACGTTTGACTATGTTCTTTATGCAATTCTCAATACTCGCACTTGTTTCCCACGAATAACCCGGCAAAGCCGTTGTTTCTCCCCAAAACTCCACATCATCAATAGTGATTTTGCAATAAGTGCAATCAAACGCCTCGACCTTAGCGAAGGATAAAAAATAGGGCTCCAAAAGAGGGATAGCCGCCTTAATTATCTCTATTGATTTACTTGACACCTATCCAAACTTTGAAGATTAAAATGAATGCATCAACAACTTGTTTAACGAATGGTAGTGGATCATCTAGATAAAAATTCCCACGTGTCTTTGCGGCAAAATTTCTCTTGACACTTTGACCAAACTCTGAGACAAATGATCCCAATGATTTGGGTTGGGTGAAAATGGTAGCGAACTCATCGTTAAGCCATCGATAGCGCATTCCCACAACATGGGTATCTGGATAGTGGTTTTCATTACCTGAGGCGTGTTGCACAAACCAAAAAGGATAATCAAACCCCGCATCAATAGTGAGTTGAGTTGTTCCCCAAAACTTCGGGTTAATTTCTATCAAATAGCACTCCCCTGTCTCCGTCTGTTTGATCCAATCCATCTCTATGTGCCCTGTCCAGCCTAACTCTCGGAGTAGCTTATCTGTACCCGATTTCACTTCGGATTCATCTACAGTTAGGTTAACTATACCTCCACCGCCCTCAAGCCACGCCGTCATTTCACGCTTTTGAGTTAAAATAGCCTTAGGCTCACCATTGATCGAAAATGCGGTAGAATCAATCAACTCACCCTCAATCAGTTCTTGTATAAGCGGAAAATTATCTCCTTCAAATTGAAATCCAAAGTCTCTTTGATACGCCTCGTAAAAATGATTCGAGTCGGAGGTATATTTAATTAATCCTCTTGACGCATATGAGTCGTTAAACTTCACAATGACCACTCCATTTGTAGCATCGGCAACTTTCCTTAACTCATCCTTATTCGAAGCTGTAAAAGTTCTTGGAGTCCGGATTCCATGTTTTGATGCGAATGCCATGCAGGAGTCCTTATTATGAACCAACATCATTTTATCGTAGTCCTCCGATAAGACGTTCGTGTACTGACTAAACCGCTCCTTGTATTTTGAAATAAAATTGGAATAATAGGTCCCGCCGGCTAATAAGGCTGTATAGTTCCCGTTTTCCAAAATACCTTCGATTAGCTCGGCCTTTCCATCATCTGAATCTTCAGTTAGTTCAAAAACTCGACGTGCATACTTTGATCTAAAGGCTTTTTCAAATGCGGCAAAAACGAAATTTTGGTTTTTTTCTACCAAGATGTCGCAATCGAATCCTTTTGACCCTAGACTTCTAAGAATAGCAATCGAATTGCGGAGATATCCATCTAAAATGAGAACCTTATCAGCCATTTCCTGCGCCTTTTGGGTACCATTTATTCACATCAAGTTCCGGGAAATAGTCGAACAATTCGCGCGTTCCTTCTGTCCAAAGCTGTTTCTCCAATCGTGCTCTTAGCTCGTCAGAAAGCACCTCTTCTTTCGGAATTGGCTTCGAATTTAACCGAAGGTATAATGGGATTAGGACCTTCTCCTTAATTCCATCACCAAAGAAGTCCTGTGCTTTTTGAGCAAAATTGTGCAACCCCCGATTTCGAATGCCCGATGATTCATTTCGTTTTAGAAAACCGTAAGTATCATAGAAATTTGGATCAATATCTAACCTCGAAGAGAGTCGCTTCATAAAATTGACCTTGTCCTGAAATAGCTCTTCTGACTGATACACCCATACTCTGTCTCGTCCAAAAACATCAATCCACTTCTTTAAGTGAAGTAAGTAGTTGCTATGCTGAAGTACATCATATTGAGGCCCATTGTCAACCGTCCATTGAATATATTCAGGAAAGGTCATTGAAGGATTGAATCTGTTTAATCGATGTTTTGAATAAACGAATTGCGAAAAAGCCCTCTTTATGGGTTCCCGGAGCAGGAATATGATCTTTGGTTTGCTTTCCAGTCTTGGAATTTCGATCAGCGGAGTTTTTTGGAATATATACTGTGGAGTGGCCTCAATGACAATCTTCTCAGAAGTGTGATCAGCAAAATATTTCGAATACTCGTCCAATCCATGCTCGTGAATATTTGCATTCGCATTAAACTTCTGTAAAATTTCATCGTGAAAAAAGTGCGTCTCTTTTGCCGATGACGCACAGACATCTGGATGGGCTGCCATCCAAAAAAACAATGAGGTACTCCCGCATTTGGTACCTCCTCCGATGATCACATTTGGTAAAAGTCGCTCCATGGAATCGATCACAAAGATGCCTATTGTGAGGACATAAGACTGACATTATTTCACTGTTCGTCATCGATTTTCAGTCTTGTGAATGACAATCCCATTTTTCTTTTAAGTATTGGCTCACAATTGTGCAAATCATCCGTTCTTTGTTTCGATGCGCACATTCATTATAGGAAGCAAAGAGCTAAGTTGTATTATCCTAGATACACTGTTCGGCGCTGGCCATGAAGTATTAGGTGTCTTCTCTCGAGACACACAAGTTGGAATGCGCGTCTGGCATGAGATGGGGCACCGATCTTTGGCCGAGGAAGCCGAAGCCTTGAACATTCCTGTATACCATGAAATGAAGGTTAATAGCGATGCTGCCTTGAACCTCTTAAGCTCCTTGAATCTTGATGTGGTATACTCCTGTTTTTGGAGTGAAATTTTCAGGCAGCCGGTTCTAGATATTCCAAGACTTGGTGTTTTCAATTTTCATTCCGCGCTTCTTCCAAGTTATCGGGGATCACGGCCAATTCCCTGGGCCATGATCAACGGAGAAGCACGTACGGGAATGACAGCGCACAAAATGCTGCCGGGGATTGACAATGGCCCCATAGCTGGGTCAGTATCTGTAGAAATTGGGTCCAACAGCTCCGCGAAGGAGGTTTATGATAGCGTTGTAAGTCAATGTCCAGGCTTGGTCTTATCTGTCACCTCAAAATTTAGTGATGCTTCATTCAAATTGACTGAACAGGACGAGAAAAATGCTACGTACTACCCTCGCGGAGAACCTTTTGCGCGGCAACTAAATGCATGGTGGAGCGAAGCGCAACAGGATCGATTCAAGCGGGCATTTGACTTCCCTCCTTTTAAGCAAGCAAAAAGCGCTCCCGGCCCACTCAATGTGAATTTGGGACCTCAAGTCTATTTTGTAACCTCAGACGGATTACCAATCCTCGAAATTTCAAAATTCAAATTTGATTTAAAGCAAAACAGTATCGGCTCGCCTAGAGAAAGGAAGGAGATCAAAAATCATCTTCCGCCCACAACAAGTCCAGGCATAATGCTTGACTCGAGTGCCGCCGGCATGTATATGATTCATGACGTTCTAATTGGAAAAGGGATTCAATTCATTTCCTCCGCGCAAGTTTCGCCGGCTGATATAAAAACAGGATGGGGCTGCTGTCAGCCGTATCGACACGAAAATGGTTTACTCGAAATTCCTGCAATCAGGATTAAGGATGAGGGTGATCTCAATGGCCTTGTTAAAGCAGCTCAACGCCAATGTGTCCAAGCACATCTTGATATTTTCATTCATATTCAATCAACACCGGCCGGATTGATTGGACTGACCGGAATTGCAAGCAATCTCGATGTTTCTTTGATTGATATTAATTCCATTGCAAATCATTACAATGAATCGAATGAGTAAGACATTGATCCTCCATATTGGGTATGCAAAAACGGCGACTACTTTTTTACAAGAAGGCGTTTATCCGAGGTTAGCTGGCATTGATTACTTGGGCAGAATGGTCGATGCTGAGAATGAACATCAATTCACAAAGTGGACATATGAGTTTGCGAAAGACTCGACCTATGATTTATCCAATTTAAAGAAGCTGGTCGGGGGTATCGACTCGGAGGCTATACTGATTTCCAATGAAGTTATCCTTAGACCATTTCAATTTACTGAGCGTATCCAACGTCTTTCTGCATTAACAATGCACTTTGATCGGGTTTGCATTATGCTTTCCATTCGGTCGCAGGCCGATTTAATATTCTCGCGCTATATGCACGATCTTGACAGTGGGGTATTTTCGGAATATGAATTGGAGAAAGCACTAGATTATACTGGTACGAAGGAATGCATTTGGCCAACATGTGGAGATAGTATTGTAAACAAGCTTTGGAGAAAATCTCCTTTTCATGGTGGCACCTGCCTTTGCAATAGAGATAAGATAAAGTCAATCAACCTTCCATACTACAATTTGGAATTGATAAGCGATGAATTAACGAAGCACTTTGGCGATAATGTCCACTACATTGTTTCAGAGCGACTTCGAACCGACCCGCGCAGCGAACTCGACAAGATGTGTGACTTTCTTTCTGTAGATCCTCTGAGCGAATCAGACTTGGATGTTGTGACGACAATTAAATCTAATGAGCGCCGATCGAAAGGGAAATACGTTTCGAATAAAAAAAAGTATACCGAAAATGGAGTACTAGACGGGTTGAAGACTCACTTTGCAGCATCAAATGTGCAATTCAGTGCTAAAGCGAAGGTGGATTTGACCGGATTCAATTATTACTAGGACAAGAGTTTCTTCCCTTTTCTGAAAAGGTCATCAACTAGTGAATTGATATCTTCTGAAACCTTGAAGTAATATGTAGGGATGGCTATTACCAATGCCACCAGACTGCCCTTAAGCCCAATCTCGATCAGAAAGTGCAAAGAATCGAATTGAATCCAAGAACCAACCAGCAACCCCGCAACGAGAATAGCTAACCCCATTAAGTTGTTCACTTTAAAAGGATTCAGACCTTCCTTCACCAGAAGGAAAATGTATCGAACGATGTTGTATACAATCCTTGCGAGAAGCGTTCCGAATGCAGCTCCGACGAATCCATAAATTGGAATGAAAATCAGATTAAAAATTACCATTAAGACGATTAAGATTACACCAGAAGCCGTATTGAACCAGTAATGTTTCGATACCAATAGAATGTCACCATTGAGTCCGAAAGAGACCCCAACGAGTCGCGACAGCATTAGAAACAGAATTGTATAAACACCGGATGCGTAGTCTTTATTCACCAATTGCATTACACCATCAATGTTGGTCCAAACAAGGACAGAAAGGGCTCCGGTAAACACCATATTAATCACCGTGCTTTGATGGTAAATCTTGGCCACAAGATCGATCTGTTTATTTTTCCAATAGCGTGAAATCATGGGCGTCAGAATCCGATTCATGGACGTTGCAGGTATCACCACTATTCCACTGAGATGAGCAGCCACAGCATAAATCGCAACACTTCGCAAATCGTCCAGGATTAAAAATCCGATCATAATCTTATCCAGATTATTCATCAGAGCTGAGTTGGTATTATCCAATATGGCATAGGCGCCATATCGATATAAGTGTTTCAAAACACGCCACTTGTAATACGCTTTATCCACTCTAAACGAGACCTCCTTTAATCGGAATAAATAGGCCGACATGAGCAGAATTAAGACCAGATGCACCGAACAATAAAACCACACGAATGCCTCCAAACTAAGCACTTCATAATAGTAACAAAGTGCGGCGCTCAACCAGAGCAGCTTGAGAAGTACGTTATTTAAAAAGGACGTGAAGCTGGTTTTAAGTAAGGCTTTCAAATAGCTCTCTAGTACCCAATTCATAATCGTCAAAAACGCAAGCAGCGGAATAACCAAGTAAAATTGGTGAAACAATTCCGAGTCTTGTGTCGCTAAAAAGTAATCCTTCAGCACCCAGAAAAATGCGCACACAATTCCAAATCCCGCGGTCACATTGAAAAGAATAATTGGAAGCAATCCGTTGTCACCCATTCCATCAGCGCGTCGAAAGAAGGGATAGTATTTAATAATCACCCGTTGCGATCCGATTGCGCTCAACTGCGCAAAAATGATCGCCATCGACGCAAGCATTCTTGTCAAGCCAAACTCTTCTTGCGATAGCAGTATCGGAAAAAGAACGATGACATTCACATAGCCAATTACCTGTCCCAAGTAATTGAAAATTGAATTATAAAATGCCTGTCGTTTAACTATTCCCAAGGCAGAACTAAATTTTTCAGGACCATAGATTCAATGAAACGAATTACGTTTTAATAAATGCAACGCAGATGTAAAAATGAGTGAAATTTGGTTACTTGTTCGAAATATCTCGCATTGCATCAATGGTTCGCTGAACTGAATTTCCATCGATTTTATATACCCTGGCGGCTCTAAAAGCCTCCCGTTGTGTACTCAAATCTTTTTGGGTCCCCGTTTCTATTGCCTTCAAGGTAGATTCTAATTCACGGTAATCGGCACACATATGACCTACGCCAAGGGCATAATAATTGGCAATATCGGTGCGGTCATAATCGTAAACGATGAGTTCCTTATCGAAATAAATGGCCTCTGCGCCTGCCGTACTAAAATACGTAACAACCACATCGGACTTTGATAGCAAATAGTAAAGGTCGTCCGTTTTTATCTGGGCCACTACTCCTTGCTCTTCGGCAATTTTTTTAATGTAATCCGAATCCTTGTACTCTCGGGGGTGAGGCTTTATGATGACATTGAGATTAGGATTTCGCTTCTGGAGTTTGAAGACATCCTCGAACATGCGTTGCCGCGCTTGAGGCATATGAAGAAGGGGCTGACTCGCGAAAAGAACGGTCTTCGTTCCAATAGTCCCTTCTTCCTTTCGGGCATTCAATACCGGGATCACATCGGCACGCATCTGGCCCGTAATGATTAGGCCGTCTTCCGAATAGATCGAGTTTGTAACTAGTCTATCATACACGTAAGAGCCCCATGTGAAAGTGAAATCTGGAATCGGCGATATTGCACGGTCCTCTTCCGTAAAAGAGTAAAACGCGTTTTGATTGCTTATTCCGCCATGCTGGATGCCGAAGGTTGGGACCTGGTTCTCTTTTGCGGCGCTGATGATCGGATACTTGGTATAGGAATGCTCGTTTCCAGCACCGAACACGCGTGGTTGTATGCTTTTCACGTAAAGGTTGGCAGCTCGATACCTGAGATACATTAAGCCGAATTGCTCTACTTCGGATGAAAATGCCATTAGTATTAGCTTATCCAAACCTTCGGCCTTGGCGATGCAGTCCTTAAAGACAACCTTGCAGTGATGGAGATACTGCTTCCAATTTTTTCTCGTCTCCGAATTAAACAAAGCCCGCAACATGAAGTATTCAAAGAACAAGCCATTTTGAGTCTTCATTTCGTGAATAAACAATTTGCGAATGCTGTACTTATCAGTACCTGCAAAATTCTTTAGAATAAGCAACAAAGAGAACTGATCCTCTTTCTGGACACGATCGCATAAATACCCAAAGACGGGGTCGCCCATTTGCATTTCTCCGTTTAAAGAAAAGACTGGAATTTCATTTACCAGAGTATATCCCAATACGTGTTGTTGCTTTTTAGCTCGAAAAGATTGGAAGAACCCCATTATGGAACGCAATCCAAATATGATGGCATATTTAAATGCTTGCTTCTGCCCAGCCTTCTTTGTCTGCAGCCCCACTTTTGAGTCGATGGTCACATCTTCGGCTACCTGGGTTTCTTGGAGTTTACTCGAACTTGAAAAAACTGTTATCGGAGCGTTCTCGCTTTCTCTCCTAAGCCAATCTATCACTGCTATTTCGAAGGCTGGCTTTATCAAACCACGAAATACTTGCGTTCTGGAAACATAATGAGGGTAAAGGCCTTCCATTCGCAACGCTTCATTTAGCATTTGGTCTTTCCACCTTGTGCGATGCGGGGCAGATACGACCTGTTTCAATAGGTCTATAGAACTATCCGAGGCAATGTTGGTCGGAATAGGCTCGTAATTGAGTTGATGATCTAAATTATCAACGGAATAAACCACCACCTCGTCTTTTTCTTGTCTGGCTGCAATGTCCAGAGCCTCAGCATCAGAAATTGCTCGAAGAATTAAGATGTACGCCTTTTCGGGCATGGAATGGGGATTAGATTTAGTAGTTGCGAAAACCGGCCTTCGGATACCGCAAAGCTATCAGTATATTTTTTCAAAGAAAGTTTAGTCAGCATTCATGCTTCCGCCGATGATCGATTGATTAAGTGAACCACACCTCCTCGAATGAGTAGCAAATTTAGAATAGCTGATTGTGGTCAGTTTGAATCATTAAAGTGCCTTCGGCATCACTCAAGATGTCTTTATTTGCACAAGTTTTTAAAAGCGTAATGACAGATTTCGAAAAAGCGATAACATCGGGTGGCGATGAGCGAATTGAGCTTAAAGGTTCGGGCCTAAATAAGTATTTCGTAAACCCATTTCAATCGGAAGGATTGTTGAGCCGGGGTTCGTGTACATGCTCCCCGCTGTCAAAAGATGTGAGTGCTCGGGTGAAGGCTGCGTTCAAAATGATGCGATCCAAAGAAGCGACGGTTGAAGACATCCGGATCAAGCAGCGTTATAGGATGAAGGCCTTACTGCAAAACTCATATACCAGTGACTTCAATATATTCTTTGCTCCCAGCGGAAGTGATTTGTGCTATTATCCGCTTCTTTTCTCTCGATTGATTCACGGCGACAAACCTATAATGAGCCTAATTACCTGTCCTGAAGAACTGGGAACAGGATCAATTTTAGCAAATACAGGTCACTACCATGCAGAAAAAACACAGATTCTGGATAAGGTGGAGAAAGGCGGAGTGATTAAGGAAGGATTAGATGTAGATCACATATTGTTTCCTGCAAGATCAGAAGATGGTTCGGTTATGGACCACAAGCGTAAAATATACCAAGCTATTGACACCTATCGTGACACGCATCATGTGATCGTTAATCTGGTAATTGGAAGTAAATCAGGAATTGAGGATAGTGTGTCCATTATTCAAGATGGCCCCACCGATGTAACGTACGTTGTGGATCTCTGTCAAATGCGCGCAACCCCTAAACTTTTTAATGATTTATTGGCGGCCAATTGCCTGCTCATGATAACTGGCTCTAAGTTTTACCAGAGTCCACCTTTTTCTGGGGCATTGCTCGTACCTGAATCTTATGCTGAGCAGATCCTACGTAAAGAAATTGCCCCAAGCATAACCGCCGGGTTTGACACTGTCTATTCGAAATACGACATACCACCATCTTATAGGGACTTAAGGGCGCATTTTTCGGCTGAAGAAAACATAGGTTTAACCTTGAGGTGGGAGGCTGCTATTTGCGAATCTGAAAACCTCAGCAAGTACACAGAGCGCGAGTCCACATTTGCAATAAGCAATTGGAATCGCCACGTAGTTGAGTATTTGAACTCAAAACCTTGTTTCGAGTTATTGCCAGACCAAAACAAAACCAACAACTCTATCCTTTCTGTAAAAATCAATGGAAAGGTCGACTACTTTAATTCAGAACAATTAAGGGAGTTGTATGAGCAGCTTGTATTAAAAGGGCATGAATATCAAAACAAGTTTGAAAAGCTCACCATTGGTCAGCCTGTGAGTTATGAGGAGCATGCATTTGTTCGATTCGCACTGGGATCTACCAATGTTCGTAAGCTCATAGAAACGGATCATGACTACAGCGACGACAAACTTCTAATTGATGTGGTCGAGAAAATAGCGGTTGAACTAGGGGCCAAAGCTTCAGCCTAGAAAGCGCGATCTATTGCCAATATCCATCTGAATTGTAAAAACTCTTGATTGGCCGGTGGTCGATTTAAAAACAGCGGAAAATCAACTCGAACGGTGGTCGGCCTTAAGTCAGACCATTGTCCCCATTGCTTTATATCCAGCGCCATCCCAACGCCTGCATCTGCACGCAATCCACTCAACTGATACGCATCGGATTTGAGATCTATGAGCCCAGCATCTGCAAACAAATAGGTCTTCAACTCGATCCAGCGTTTAAAGCCAGGGAGAATCCGAACGAGGTTGTCGAACTCAAGCTCTGTATTCACCGCCAAGCCAGATCTGCCGGCGTAAGCAAAGCGCACCAGGCTATCTTCATTCAGTTCGGGCAATACGTAACCGCTGTACCCTCTTAAATTAAGTCCACCTCCGGAGTGAAACCACCCCGTTTCTATTCCATATCCACCCGCTGTGGCAGGAACAAATCCTGCGGAACGAATGAATGGATTGTCTTGCATTTCTTCGGGATTGGCGCCAGCAGCCATAAGCTGCGACTCAGGCGCCCAATTGTCACCAAAACCAATTTGGCCAAAAACACGCGTCCGAAGGTTGAGTTTTTTCGTTCTGTTTTCATTTACAGAAGACAGGTTTACAAATCCATAGCTGTAATCCGATCCCAAAAAATTGTTTCGCAAATTCGACCGAACCAATCCACGGCTCCGCTTCCCATATCGATATCGATGTTGCAACTCCGTTTGCATGAAATTATTGAACTTCTCTACTCCCCACTGGCTAGGCATTATCGCATAATTGAGCGACTTTTGATCAGGGCGATAGAGGCTCGAAACTGATTGATTCACTTTTGTTTTTCCATTTGAAAATTTCTTTTGCCAGCCAATTTTATTTATGGCCACGCCATCCAAAAACCGAGTCCCTATCAGAACATCAAAATCCTTGGCAATTCCTCTTAATGGAGTCTGGTAATTCAAGCGGTAGTTAAATCTGTAGAATTCACTTTGTGTGGATATATCTAAGAGCGAATTGGTTTGTTGAAGCAATCCAGAATTGAACCAAAATCCGACGTCTACTTTGTGATATGTGTGATAGTAATCCCCTTTTGCCTCTACCCCAATTTTAAGACCATCATAACCATTGTACCAAATGCTCGGGTGCCACTCAACGGCATAGGCCCTGATTGGGTATGAATAATTTAGGTCATCAAATTGAACGTTTATCGGGAAGGGTAGTTTATTGTCTAGATGATACACATCGGCCAAGCGATTACTGGCATCTATCTGCACCGTTTTGACCTCTGGTATCGAATCTAAACGGGCTCGATACACCTTATTGTTATCGCCCCATCCGACCCATTGAGGTAAGACGTTGTCAGAGCTAGCTTTGACGAAATATGAATTCGGGATCCAGTATTCCAATTCCACGCCTTCTTTGGTTGTTACCGTCAAAGCTATTGGCATCTGCATTTCTCCTTTACGCTCTAGCTCTATCTCATAACTGCCTTCACTTACTCGTTTAAACGACTTTATGCCGTAGTCGATATCAGATTCCGATTCCAACCATTGGTCAAAAAACCAGTTTAGATCAACACCCGTGAATTGAATAATACTCGATCGAAAATCATTGAAATATGGATGACAGAACTTCCATTGGTTAAAGTAGTTCTGCATGGATGCCAGAAAAAATGAATCGCCCAATACGTATTGCATATTGTAAAGCATCGTTGCCGTCTTGTAATAAACCTGCCCATACCCTGTTCTGTCTTTGAAATGATCACTATGGGTATTTAGATTCGGATCTGAGTTATTCATCAATGCCGCCCTATAGTATCCCTGGAATATTTGAGCATCACGCGTTCCACGCTCATCCTGAAACATTTCATCCAGTTTTGATGAAGCGGGTGTCCAATTAATAGTGTCACCCTCAAGGTGTTCCATGGCCCAAGAAGTCAAGAACTGCGTAAATCCTTCATCCAGCGAAGCCCTGTAGGTTTCGTTGTTTCCAACCATTCCGAAAAACCAATTGTGTCCGACTTCATGCGCAATTAAATCTCGATAGTATGGATCGCGGCCACCATCGAGTGTCAACATGGGATACTCCATTCCATCACGAGCATCAGCTACAATCATTTTCGGATATGCGTACGAACCAAAGTCTTTCGAGTAAAGCTCAATAACACGTGCCGTATATGCTGCCGCATTTTGCCAACCACTGGCATGCTGTTCTTGAACGAGGCTGTAACAATCAACTTCAGAACCATCTTCCAATGTAGCCTTTGCGAGTCCTATGCGGTACGTTGGATCTGCTGTCCAGGCAAAGTCATGCACATTCTCAGCTTTAAACTTCCACGTTTTTGGCTTTGATGAGGCCGCCATAATCTCAGACGGTGCTTCACCCCAAGGTTTGTCCGCGAAATTTTCAATCCGCACCTTTTCCATGAGCGATTCGGGGAGCACCTCTGATCGATTAAGGAGCTTACCTGTTCCATCCAAAATGTAATGCTCTGGAAGGCTAATTTCTACTTCGTAGGTTCCGAAATCACCGTAGAATTCGTGTCCGAGATGCTGATCGGTGGTCCATCCAAACTTGCGGTCATAGACCGAAATCCTTGGATACCAATGCACCACATTAAAGTGTTTCTGTCCATTGGAGCTGTAAACCTTCATTCGTCCTCCTTGAGAGCCAAACTGCGTAGTAAACGCACACTCAATCTTGGCAACCGATCCGGGCATTATGGGCTCCGGAAGATCTACGATGAGCATCGTATTGTCCTTTGTAAACGCAACCTGCCTATCATTAACACGCATGTTGGTTACATCTGTTTTTTGCCATTCTTCTGCCTTCGCATCTGAATTGCCGTCGAATTGGTTCTTATAGGAATTCGGCTCAAACATGTTTTGGTAAACATGAAAATAGAGCTGCGTTAATGCATCTGGGCTATTGTTTGTGTACTGAAGGATCAAATCACCTGAGATCAGCTCCGTCTCATCATTCAGTGATGCATTGATGGCATAAGCTACATCTTGTTGCCAATAACCCTGAACGGGGGTGCGATTTTTCCAGTAGAGTGAATTTTCTTGTGCAAGGGATAGGGATGCGAGACAAAGACAAATAACGAAGGTTAATAGTCTCATTACAGTTTAATTTTTAAGCTGATATCCAGTGATCGCACTGAATGCGTCAACGCGCCTACGGAGATAAAATCCACGTTTGCTTCAGCGTAACCGACTATTGTTTCTTGGGTAATTCCACCTGAGGATTCTAGTGGAACGCTTCCGTTGCAAATACCGACGGCTTCTCTGGTCTGGTCTACACTAAAATTATCCAGCATTATTCGATCAACTCCACCAATATCAAGCACGGTCCGCAACTCCTCGAATGATCGGACCTCTATTTCTACAGGAAGCTTTACTCCTCTTTCGCGCTGATACTTGGCGGTATTTGATAATGCCTGGTGGATACCTCCTGCCGCATCGATATGATTATCCTTAATCAAGATCATATCAAATAGGCCAAATCGGTGATTTGTGCCGCCCCCAAATTTCACTGCGTCCTTTTCAAAAAGCCTTAATCCTGGAGAAGTCTTTCGTGTATCCAGAACTTTTGCCTTCGTGTGGGCGATTAAATCGACATAATGGGCCGTAACGGTCGATATGCCACTCATGCGCTGCATTAGGTTTAAAACCAAGCGTTCCGAACTGAGTATGGAGCGCGCTGGACCAGTCACAAAAAAACCGACATCGCCCCGAGTAACTCTGGCACCATCGGTTATTTTAAAATCGAGTTCTAAAGAGGGATCGACATGTTGAAATATTTTTTCGGCTACCAGAAAGCCACTTGCCACTCCGCTTTCCTTAAATAGTAACTGGGCCTCTGCCATTTTCCCATCTGGGATACAGGCCAATGTTGTGTGATCACCCTCCCCAATATCTTCCTTGAGGGCATTTTGGATGAATTCTATCATAGACAAAAAGTGATTCTAGTTTGCTTCTATTTCGATGCTCTGAATTTCGAACGTCTCTCCTTTCTCAACCAGATAGGTGGTAATTCTGCTTCCACCTTTAGAGGTGGTTAACTCTCCTATCATATAATGGACGTTTTTTCCAGAGACTCCATTATGCACCATTTTAAAGGACTGAGGAGTGTTGTTCATGAAATAGGTTCTTAATTCCTTTTGAGAATCAATCGCTGATTCGCTTACCACATCATTTTCAATGGATAATTCAACTTGTTCAGCAAACATATTAGCGATTGCCGAAGCATCGCCATGTGAAAACGCTTTTGTAAGCCCTGCATAATCTTGTGAGAAGAGAGAAAACGGAAGCGCGATTAATAGAACTAGAAAGAACCTTGTCATAGTTGATACATTTGAAACCATCGACCTCAAAGATAAGGTCAAATGAAGATTAGAACACTTTCAATAGGAAAAACGAATATGTCCTTCGTTCGCGAAGCGATTGACCTATATAATCATCGCATTGGACGGTATGTCAAATACGAATGGGAGGAACTTCCCGATGTTCGCAATAGTAATAAGCTGAGTAATGATAAGCTCAAAATGGAAGAAGGGAAAAGCATCTTAAAACGACTCAAGCCTGGCGAACGATTAATATTACTTGATGAAGGTGGCATGCAGATGACAAGTGTGAAATTTGCCAATTGGATTGAAACAGGCATGAGCCTTAATGGGAGGGATATCTGTTTCGTAATTGGGGGTGCCTATGGCTTTTCAAGTGAAGTTTACGAAAAGGCCGAGATGAAAATCTCGTTATCCAAAATGACCTTTAGCCATCAAATTATTCGTGCGATATTCTCCGAACAACTATATCGCGCTTTCAGCATCATTCGGAATGAACCGTATCACCACGCTTAGTATTCAATAATTGCTGCCACTGCCATGCAGAAATCATTGCATCGGCAATTCCGTATTTCGGATTCCAACCCAGTTGCCTATTAGCCTTTGAGTTATTTGCATAGATACACTCTACGTCGCCAGCTCTCCGGTCAGATATCGTATACGCAACGCTTATTCCTGTAGATTTCTCAAAAGCCTTAATAACTTCAAGAACCGTTACTCCATCACCTGTCCCCAAATTATAGACGTCATAGTCAAGCTCATGCTCTGATTCAGCCAGTTTTTCCAGCGCCAACACATGCGCATTGGCGATATCTGAAACATGGATATAGTCTCGAATGGCTGTTCCATCTCTGGTTTCATAATCATCTCCAAAGATGTTTAGTTCATCTAACCAACCCGATGCAAACTGCGTGACAATAGGAACAAGGTTGTTTGGCCTACCCTTAGGTAATTCACCATGCTTACCGCTTGGGTGAGCGCCTACAGGGTTAAAATAGCGCAAGGAAAGGGCGTTAAACCCAATTTTGGTGGCACTAAAATCTTTGAGGATGTTTTCTCCCACCAACTTCGTGTATCCATAAGGAGATTCAGGAGGTTGAACAGGGGTTAACTCCGTAACGGGCTGCGTTTTTGCGTTTCCATAAACAGTGCAACTAGAGGAAAAAATGAAATGTTTGACATCGTATTTCTGGCAGCACTTGAGTAGGTTGATGAGCCCATTTAGATTATTGTGATAGTACAATACCGGTTTCTCCACCGATTCGCCAACCGCCTTCAGCGCAGCAAAATGTATGATTCCGTCAATAGGGCCTTCAACATTAAAAAATCGCTCCTTCAAGGAACTGTAGGCGGTAAGGTCTAGCTCATAATTCTTCACACGCTTTCCCGTAATTTCCTCAATTCTATCAAATGTCTTAGCATCTGAATTTGAAAAATTATCGATAGAAACCACATCATGTTCTGTGTTCTCTAGAATGTCGATAATGGTATGCGAGCCGATATATCCGGCGCCGCCGGTAACAAGTATTTTCATCTCAAAATGTAGCCGCTAAAGATATTATTGATTTCATAGCCCTTACGTAATTTCCTAATCGATCATTTAATCCAGTAATTCAAAAGAGATAAATATCCTTGTACAGAAGTTTAAGCTTTTAGATTATTTCAAATCTCCACAACATAGAATTTGCATATGCAAAATAGTCTCCTTGAAATATGGGAGGTTGTGCTTGCGCCATTGTATCTGATTGTCGCCTATTCGACGGTACTGATGATACGCAAATCGGATCGGCGCATATTTACGCTCGGTTTGAGCGCCAAAATGATTGGTCTTTTTGGTTTTGTGTTCGTTTACTTAGTCTACTACGGAGGAGGCGACACGGTATCCTATTACAAAGCTGCGCTTCCAATGCTAAACTTGTTCTACTCGGACTTTAGTGCTGGACTCTCTGTTTACATGCATGATTATAATCCTGCTGACTTCTCCTATTTCACACAGGAAACTGGATACCCACTTCGATACATCTTTGCGGATAGGGGAACGCTTATGGTGTCGAAAATTGTAATGCCTTTCTTAATATTTTCCTTTAAAAGTTATCTCCTTGCCTCAATACTCATCGCCACTGTATCATACTTGGCATCCTGGAAATTATTCGGACTTTTTCGAGTTCTGATAGTTGGAAATTCGAAATTGGCCATGATCGCAGTGCTGTTTATTCCGAGCATATTATTTTGGGGCTCAGGTATATCCAAGGACACTATTTCCTATGCATCCATGTGCTACTTTATTTATGGCATGTATTGGATCGTGATACGAAGACGATTCGCATTGGCAACAATTCTTTTATCGGTCCTTTCGTTGACTTTAATCATAGTTATTAAACCCTATATTTTTCTGGTGTTGTTTCCTGGGGCCCTAGTCTGGATTTTTAATTCATCCATTCAATCTATTCGAAACAAGTTCATACGAATAAGTATGATCCCGTTCATTGTTGCATTATCACTAGGTGTTTTTGCAGTAACATTTTCGAGCATCTCAGCAACATTGGGCGACTATTCGACCGAGAAAATCATCAACAAGGCAGTCGTTACTCAGGAGGATTTTAAGCGGGAGTATTATGGCTCAAATTCATTTGATATCGGCACTATTGAACGAACACCTCTTGGGGTGATCTCGAAATTCCCTATTGCCACACTATACGGATTCTATGGCCCTTCGGTGCTCTCGATCAACAATATTGTGATGCTCTTTTCGGCCTTGGAAAACACATTTCTCTTGCTGCTGACATTCGGTGTTTTATTCAGAAACAACCCCTTAAAGTTGATGAATCGGATTATATCAGAACCATTCCTTGCATTCTGCTTAATGTTTTCGGTCTTCTTCGCTTTTGGCATTGGGCTAACGACACCAAACTACGGCGCATTGGTTCGCTTCAAAATCCCCCTTATTCCCTTTTTCACAATCCTGCTTCTGGTTCTCTATACAAAAGCGAAAATATTCAATCCGAAAAATGAAGAGTGACTCGTTGAAGGTCCTTGTGTTTGCGAGCGGCAATAAGCACAAACTTTCCGAAATTCAAGCAGCATTCGATGGTCAACTGCCCATTGTCTCTATGCGTGATCTTGGCTTCACAGGTGAGATTGACGAATATGGAACTACACTTACCGAAAACGCAAAAATCAAATCGACGTTTATCTATGAAACGTACAAGCGAAATGCCTTTGCGGATGACACCGGACTAGAAATTGAAGCCCTAAAAGGTGCTCCAGGAGTCTATTCAGCAAGATACGCGGGTTTGGATTGCAGTTTCGAAGACAACATGAACAAAGTCTTGCAGGAATTAGACGGAATCGAAAATAGAAAGGCCCAGTTTCGGACCATTATGAACCTTTGGTGGGAGGGCGAAAACTATGCGTTTGAAGGAATCGTAAAGGGCGAAATCAGCTCTAGTCCCAAAGGAAAGGACGGTTTTGGTTACGATCCAATCTTCAGACCTGAAGGTCATACACGAACATTTGCCGAAATGACTGCGAACGAAAAAAACTCCATGAGTCACCGATCAAGGGCAATGAAAAAGCTTGTAGATTTTCTAACCGATCGGCTCCGATCAGCGCAGTGACTCTTTGACTGACATCTGAAAGAATTCACTTAAGGTGTACCCAGAATAAATTGCCTGTCTTGGAACTATACTCGCTTCACTTAAACCAGGCGTTGTATTTACCTCTATCAGGTAGATCCCATCTTCGCAAATCATATAGTCGACGCGAATCATACCCTTGCAGTGCAGCCATTCGTAAATATTCTCTGTAAGCTTTTCAACTTCGGAATAAACATCTTTTTCGATGCGTGCTGGGGTAATCTCTTCGGTTTGATGATGATTGTATTTCGATTCAAAATCAAAAAATTCGTTTCCAGGTACAATTTCGGTCACACCTATTGATTTAGGAGATCCTTCAAGAGTTATGCAACCGCAAGAAACCTCCGTTCCAGACAAAAATGATTCTATAAGTGCGTCGACTCCTTCTTGCTGAGCGTGGCTAATTGCTTTTCGCATTTGTGTAACATCCTTGACCTTGGTTACACCTATGCTTGACCCGCCGTCATTGGGCTTCACGAAACATGGCAATCCAACTCGTTCCACAATTTTGTCCACATCCACATCATGGCCTATACGCGCAATGTAGGAATCGGCCACTAGCACGCCAGAGGCTTGTAGGTATCGATTACATGCTGCTTTATCAAAGGTGATGGCCGAAGCCAAAACACCGCAATTATTATATGGAATTCCTAGAGCGTCAAAATAGCCTTGAATCTTTCCGTCTTCGCCGGGTGTTCCATGTATTGCACAGAATACGGCATCAAAAGATATCTTACCAGAATCTGTGGGTATAGAGAAGTCGTTTTTATCCACTTCAATCATCCCCGAGTTGGTTTGGCATTTCCAAGATTTGCGATCGATGTCTACCAAGAAACACTCGAATTCTGGACTTGATAGGTGTTCTCGCACAACATTGGCGCTCCTTTCAGAAATTACGCGCTCGCCTGAAAAGCCGCCGAAAATTATGGCAATGTTTTTTTTCATTTTCTCTCTATCTCAATCAAAAATAGAGAGACTACAAATCGATAAGTACAAGAAGGGTTTGGCTTATTAACAGCCGAGTACTACTAAACCTCTTTCATCACAATCGAGAGCCCTTCTTGAAGGCCAGTTGAAGGCTTATAACCAGTATGAGTTAACAGTTTCTCGCTGCTACCGTACCTTCTACCCACCTCGTAGTCGTAGCGCTTTTTCGGGGCTTCAATGTGATGAATTTCCGATTTCGAATTAAGTAGACGAATAATTTCTTTCGCCAACTCTTCGATGGTCGCTTCCTTTTCATTCGCAATGTTGAATATTTCAAAACCCTGTACGTTTTTGGCCAAATTAATCGTGCAATTAATGGCATCTTCAACATATGTAAAGTCACGTGTCTGCTCACCCGTACCATAAACAGTAAGCGGCTCGCCCTTCATCGCCTGCTCTATAAATCGAGGAATAACCATTCGGTTATCTTGTCTTAAACCGTAGATATTAAAGAATCGAAGTGCGATCGAGTTGATCCCTTTTTCTTCAAATAAAGAAGCGAGATAAATCTCGTTGTATCTTTTGGCCATTGCATAGCTCGTGTGTGGATCAACCAATATTTCTTCGTTTACACTTTGTTCAAGTGCAAGATGTCCGTAAACACCACTTGTGGATGCGTATATCAATTTCTCTATGCCATTTATGGCACACGCATGGGCAACACTTTGCATTCCATTTACCTCAGTTTCCATAGTCTCAATCGGGTTGTCGGCCACGATATCTACTCCCAAAATGGCAGCAAAATGAAAAATCACGTCAGCACCTTTAGCAAGCTCGGCAACTTTTGCGCTGTCACACACATCCACTTGATGAAACTCAACTTTGGAAAAAACATCTTGTGGAATTTTATTTCCTCTCAGCAGCGTATCAATGATTACCACCTCATTTCCTAATTCAACAAGTTTACTTGTCAAGTGTGATCCAATAAAACCTGCACCACCTGTAATTAGAATACGCTTATTTGTCATAAGTACCTTTTCGCGCAAATGTTGTAATAATTGATCAATATCCTATGCGTCAAAAGAGGAGCGTGTCCTCAACAATTTATCTTTGTGTCAATGTTGAAGTTTATTTTCTCCCGAACCTTCGTAATTAATGTGTTGCTTGCAGGTGTCTTTGTGATCTTATGCTTGGTGGGCGCATACTACTTCCTGAACTCCTATGCAAAAACAGGTGAGGCTGTGAGTGTCCCTGATCTAGCTGGTTACGACCTAATTGAAGCCGAGGCATTTTTAAAGGAAGCGGAGCTCGATATAGAGATTATTGATTCGATTTTCACTCTTGGTAAGCGCGGAGGAGAAGTTGTCGACCAAGACCCTAGACCATCGTCTCTGGTGAAGAAAAACAGAAAAATATATCTGACAATTTCACGTTATGAAACTCCAAAAGTGAGTATACCCAACGTTTTGAATCAGACAAGTGCAATTGCAATAAGCAAATTGACCCGCCGTGGGTTTGAAATTGGGGAACTTATTTCGAAGGCTGACCCATGCGAAGGCTGTGCAATAGGGCTCCAGCTAAATGGAGAAACCGTTGAAGTTGAAAGTAAACTGCCGCAAGGAAGTAAAATTGACATTGTGATTGGTGAGGTGAATGCAGGTAGCGTTACACCCGTGCCTGAACTCTATGGTCTTTCATTCGACGAGGCTACCGCATTGTTGCATATGAAAGGGTTAAACAGAGCCGGATTTTCAATCGAACTTGCTGAAAATGAAGGAGACTCTCTTGCGTCAAGAGTGTTTTGGCAATCTGAAAAACCAGGAGAACTGATAAAAACTGGATCGCCAATCATTATTAATTTGTCGACGGATATTACGAAAGTTCCACCGTCAAATATTGACTCTGTTAGAGCATCATTGAAGGGTTCATGAGGTATATAATCATCATATTGACCCTAACCGCTTTGACAACCATTTTTGGAGAAGCCCATGCTCAGGAAGGGTTATACCCATTGATGTACAATGAGGTGCTGCGATCAAATTCGGCAGAACCACAAACGGCACATCGATCTATTACTCGTAATCCATTTGTGTATGACATAGACACAATTGGTCTTCCATTTTTTGATGATTTCACACAAAATCGAATCAAAGTATATGACGCCGAGAAGGATGAAGATCGAATCACGTTAAAGGTGCTTTTCGGATTTGAGGTCAACGACCAACACCCAGTTACCATAGATCTAGTATTCGAAGAAACGTATTCAGTAACAAAGCCGATCAGCGGCGCCCTTCAATATGATGTGAATCCAACATTATATGTCACATATTACGATTCGGCTGGCGAACCAATTGGTCAGGACACGGGATGGACTACCGTGATTACTGAATTTGATCAAAGTACTGGACTGGTCACCTATGACACAATTGCCGCGGAAACCACCTTGGTAAATACGTTTGACACCCTGTATGTAGTTGATGATGATCCATCACTCTGGGTCACCCCGGCCAATGAAGCAAATAGAGGTGGTGCATTTGTAAATAACTCTTTTTCGCAAAACACAATTACCTACGGTGTTGCAAGCTTCGATGGCACTGACGCGTTGGGCGTTCCATATGATATTACTTCCTCAACTTCGCAAGGCCCAGCAGACACGCTAGAGTCTAAACCTTTGCTTTTAAACTCAGAGATGGAAGATGTTTTTCTTACGTTCTTTTATCAAGCGGGAGGCTTTGGAAATGAACCCGAGGAAGAGGACACCTTGATGGTCGAATTTTTCAATGTTGAGACCGAACAATGGACGCATGTATGGAGCCGCTCAGGTGAATTAGATGAACCCGATGCTTGGAGTAATCAGGTTTGGTTGCGAGTTGACGGAGCGGACTACCTTCAACCTGGATTTAAATTTCGATTTAGAAATTACGCCACACTAAGCGCTCAGATGGATTTATGGAACATAGACTATGTGCGCCTGCATGATGGACGAGACAGCACCTTAGCTGACACCATTTCGGATGTCGCCTTTGTCGAGCCAACGTCTTCCTATACTGGAATATATACAAGCGTGCCTTGGAAACATTATCTAGAGGACTATGCATCCTTGCAAGGAGCTGATGTAACCCAAACGCTACACAATCTCCATTTCGAAGAAACATATGTCCTTAGTCAGAATTTTGAAACCGTTGACGCAATAGGTCAAGTAGTGCATTCTTACACCACACTTGATCCAAACCTACCTGCCGAAACGGTCAAAACTCGAAGCTTTGGACTGCCAAGTGAACAGATATTCCCTGATAATGGTGATGATTTCGCCTTGTTTGAAACAATGTCTTGGTTTAAAATTCAGGGTGGCAACGACGAGTTGATTAACGATACGGTAACTGCGACGCAGGGCTTTTACAACTACTATTCGTACGATGACGGAACAGCGGAGCAAGCCTACGCACTGACTGGCGCTGGACTTCAACTGGCCTATGGATTCACAGCACCGGTTGGAGATTCGATTCGTGGAATTCATTTCAATTTTCCACAAGTACTGGAAGACAATGCCGAGGAGCTTTCCTTTGAAATAATGGTTTGGGAGGACACCGGGTCAAACCCAATTTACGTTTCGAGCTTCACAAGTGAGCCCCGATATTCGAACGGTAATGACTTCGTTCGATATAACTTGGAAGAGGCAGTGTATGTGGAAGGTGACTATCTTATTGGCTTCCGACAGATTGAACCGGAAAAAATCTATATCGGCTTTGACGTGAATACCGAGTCAAGCGATCGGATTTATTACAAAAGTGGCAATCGATGGTTCGGTTCATCCTTTCTGGGATCGTTGCTGATTCGACCAGACTTTGGCGAGGACCCAACACTATCCGTTTCCGAGAAAACTAAGGAGCAACTAAACCTGAAAATATATCCTAATCCCTCCGACGGAATAATCCAATTCGAGGCTTCCAGTCCAGCAGAAATCAGCATTTACAATTTACAAGGTGCAACTATATGGTCTGGACGAATAACTGGAAGTGAGAGATTAGACCTAAGCAACCAAGCCGCGGGCATTTACCTGATTCGCGCAATTGATGAGCGCAATGGCGCGCTTAAGACCCAAAAACTAGTCTTAACGGACTAAGATTCATGACAGACTCAATAACGAATTCCGACGACGATCAAGATGATCAGTTCGAGCACCACAGTGTTGTTGCAGATCCGGGTCAGGCCGTACTAAGAATTGATAAATTCTTATTTGATCGATTGCCCGATACCTCTCGAAGCAAGATAGCGATAGCGGCAAAAAATGGCAGCATCATCGTTAATGGCGAAAAGGTCAAGTCGAATTATAAGGTAAAGCCACACGATAAAATCTCGATTGTACTGCCCTATCCTAAGCGAGAATTCAAACTGATTCCAGAAAACATTCCGCTAAACATTGTGTACGAAGATGACGCCGTTATGGTCATCAACAAACCAGCAAATTTTGTTGTGCACCCAGGCCACGGCAATTTCGCTGGCACGTTGGTTCACGCGCTTGTTTATCATTTTGAAAACTTGCCGAAGAACAAAACAAATGAAAACTCGTTTCCCGGCTTGGTGCATCGAATTGATAAGGACACCACAGGTTTGCTCCTTATTGCCAAAACGGACGACGCGCTTTCGAAGATGGCCGCTCACTTCTTCAATCGAACCATTGACAGGCATTATCTAGCCATCGTTTGGGGCGATGTGGAAGAAAATAACGGCACCATTGAAGGACATATCGGAAGGTCTATAAATGACAGAAAACGGATGGCTGTATTTCCGGATGGATCACATGGAAAGCACGCTATCACGCATTATGAAGTACTGGAACGGTTAGGATACGTAACCCTGATTCGTTGTAAACTTGACACGGGTCGAACACACCAGATTAGGGTGCATATGGCTCATATCGGTCATCCCATATTCGGTGATCCGAGATATGGTGGAAACAGAATTGTAAAGGGAACTACTTTTTCGAAATACCGCCAATTTATCGACAACTGTTTCGCTATTCTTCCAAGGCAAGCGCTGCATGCAAAAACACTCGGATTTGAGCATCCAGTTACCGGTGAGATTGTAAAGTTTGAAAGTGAACTTCCAGAGGATATGGAATTAGTTTTGGAGAAATGGAGAACGTATACTAAGTATACAAGCATAGAGCCTTAGAATTTTGCGCACGGAATGAGAAACTTACTCCTCCTTCTCTTTCGTTTCTTCTTCTCGCTGGCTATCTCCCATTTAAGAGAAATTTCATGTGACCCACCGGAGTCGGTAATCAACTTGGAAATGGTTAAATCGTAAGAATATCCAAAAGCCAAATCCTTGTATTGAAATCCAATTAATGCTGCAATGGCATCGTGATTTGGCTGGGCATATGTGTTGTTCTTAAAGAGAGGCAGCCCTCGATAATAGAATCCCGCAGTGATGATCTTATATCGATAATACGCCCCAATATCGACTTGATCCCACTTTCCTTGAGCCTTATAATGAGCCACAGCCGTTACGCTCGAAATCTGCTGCTTTTTAACGTTTTGACTAATCACGAAATTGTACCCACCGTGCATAGAGAACCTCATCGGCAACCGGGCTTCGCCTTCTATCAAGCTTTGATTAGGCCGATTCAAATGATGAAATGCCATGCCTGCCCACCAATTTTTCATGTAACCTACGAGCCCAGTGCCGAGATCGGGATAGCGTACAGGCTCTGCCGAGAATGACTGATTTGAGTTCGACACTGGATTATCGTAAATGAGTTGATCACCAAAAACCAAGTCAGTCTGATCTACGTTCCGAAATGTGTACGAAAAGTAGACTCCAGGCTTTAGTGCAAGCTTCCGACTCACACGAAGCGTATATGAATAGTGCAATGCAATATTGGAAGATCGAAGCGCGGCGGTCCCAGCCCGATCTTGTTGAAGAGCCACTGCAAATCCACTATTGAGGGCATCAAGGTTATAATCAAATGCAGCTGCATAAGAGATAAACTTACCGGGCATTGCCGGCCATTGATTTCGATAGTTGATTGTGGCCCTCGCTTGAGTTGTGTTCCCCGCGAACCCATGATTCAGGTAAATTGGCGCCGCATAAAACTGTGTGAATTGAGGGTCTTGAGCCATCGAATTCAAAGCGCATAGAATGATCAATATGTTCGCAATCCACCTCACTCAGCGTCTGGATTCAAATCAATTTCGATGCTCGTTTCCCAAATTCCTTCATGGGGTTGATACTCTAATTCACGCTCAATTGCACCGGTTTCAGATCCGATAATCTCGAGAATCCCCATCTCTCCTGGAAACATTACGATGATTATTTCTCCGTTTTCATTCACATTATAAATTCCAGTGGTTTCGCTAAAGTCTGGCAGAAACATCGCGGCCTCAACTTCCTGGCCTTCGTATGACTCCAATTGGATTCGAACAATATTCGCAGAAACATTGAACCCGGGCAAATTGGCCTTAAACAAGTCGATATCACCTAGATTATCGGCTTTCGGTCGACTGAAATAAGCCAAGCCTCCAGACCAAGAAATGCTGATGTGCATATCGTCATCCGTGGTGCATAGCGGACGTGCAAGATTCACCGGCTGCGACCAAATCGTATCGCGAATATGTTCCGACTTAAAAAAATCAAACCCACCTATGCTAGAAGGCCCGTTGCTTGAAAAGTACAGTGTCCGCTCATCTGGAAGAATAAATGGGGATATCTCATCATATGGACCATTCACCGCGCTCCCAAGGTTTTGCGGCTCACTGAGATCTCCATTTCCGAATCGGACAATTCGATAAATGTCGAATCCTCCAAAGCCTCCTGGTCTATCGCTTGAAACATAATAGACGCCGCCATCAATATTCATTGATGCGGAGTTTTCAATGGCTTTACTGTTTATAGGGGAAGCTAGTTTTTTTCCCACTTTCCACTTGTTTTTATTGAAGTTTGCCGTCCATAGATCGCTCGATTCTAAGTCTCGGCTGGTACGAAAGAAGAGCATCTCACTAGCGTCAGCCTTTAAACCCACAGTAGCATCATTAAGCAACCCATTTACATCACCATCAACGGGCGTGGCGGCTGTCCAACCGGCTTCTGCTCTATTGGATACATAAATATTTTCATCAAACTCATCTTTCAGATCTTTGATCGAAGACGACTTCAATGGCCTGCGTGAAGTAAAGAACAGGATCGAGTCCTGAATCGGCACCAAGGGCGTGTGATCTGAATAGTCGCTATTCACATTAGGCCCCATTGACTCTATCAACACAGCTTGGGGTACCTCTTGAGATATTAATGCATTATCCAGGTATGATTTTAATAGGTCAACTTCGGCCGGATTCTGATGGCTATTAACGGCGAGGTCAAGATACTTTTCTGCTTCGTGCAGGCGGTCCAGTTTTAAGAGCAATGCGCTATATGGAAGGTATGCAGGCGGGTAAGATTGTTTGCAAGATCTGGCCAGGTAAATTTCAGCATCCGCCTTATATAACGAAAGGTGCAAGGCAGACGCCCCCATGAGATAGTTGATCTTTGGCTCATGCGTATGAACATGGGATAATGGTTCTAACAACTTCCAGGTCATCAAATAATCTTACACCTCATAAAAAGCCTCCGCTTCCTCCAGCACGCCTTCATCATTCTTAGACATTTGAGCGAAGCTCGTCTGAAACAAAAAAGTCAATATGAAAATTATACCCCCTGTTTGTCTCATCTAATAAGCGTTACATCTCCAACCTCAGAGAATTTCTGGCCATTCACGTATTTACCTTTCACTTTCCACACGTATGCGTCTTGCGCGCATAGCTTACCTCGATAATAGCCGTCCCATCCTTGAGTAATTTCATGTGTTTCAAAAAGTAATTCTCCCCATCGATTGAAGATGCTAAGTATATATTCTTCCCCAACTACGCCAGTGAGAACGGGAAAGAAAATAGCGTTGTCTGCTGCCAAAGGATCGTAATACCCTCCAGAAGACCCACCTAGACCTGGAGTGAATGCATTTGGTATTTCAATGGCCCCGACTTCCAGCGCAACAATCGGCACGACGGACTGAAAAGTATCAGTACACCCAAATTCCGTGAATGCGATCAAAATTGGATAGTATTCACCTCCGCGCAAGTAGCTTTTTTGCGGGTTTGCTTCAGTGGACTCTGTGCTATCACCAAAATCCCATAGGTATGAATCGGCAAACAGTGAGTAATTGATAAATGTAACCGGACTCGGCACGGAGACTTCGGATGGGGAAGAAACAAAATTTGCCGTTGGCTGACTCTGAATCGAAACCGCCGCGACTATCTCTTTGGTATCTATTTCACCTCCTGGTCCTGTAACAGTTAGCTTCACGTCATAGGTTCCCGCAAATTGATAGGTATGTGTTGGCTCAAAACTGCTAGACGTTCCCCCATCACCAAATTCCCATAAGTATCCATCACCATAAATGGAATAGTTTGAAAATGTAATACTCACCGGAGCACAATCATCAATCAAGGTATCAAATTCGGCGATTGGCAATGGCGGTTCAATAATGACCCGCTGAGAAGTGGTATCTTCACAATGTGGCGAATACGCCCTCAATTGAATTCGATATTCTCCCCATGTACTATAGCTATGCGATACGGGAATTTGTGTTACGGCGGTTTGTCCATCGCCGTATTCCCAATTAAAAATCCAAGGGCCAGCAGCCGTCAAGTTCGTAATGGACACCGTTGAATCTGGATAGCGTTGCGAAAACGGAGTAGCCGTAAAAAGTGGTTCTGGCGTAGGGTGGACTAGTATATTAAATGTATCAGAATCTTCACAACCATAGGGCGATGTCGTTGTTAGGGTAACCTCAAAGTTCTCGTCTGCAATACCACTGGTTTCAAATTCATGCATTGGTTCATCCTCAAAGCTTATGTCTCCATCCCCAAAATCCCAGGAGTGCAGGGTTCCTCCTGTTGACAGGTTCGTAAACGTAACTTCAAATGGGCTGCACCCTTCATCTAGTCCAATAAACTTCGCCTCAACTTCCGGAAAAACTGTCATGGGCTTATCTATTGAATCAAGACATCCATAACTATTCTCGACGACAAGGAAGATTTGAAACGTTTGCGGCGCTCCTCCCGAATTATTGAATGCGGTATCAATAATCGGATCGTTTATAATCGTCGGAATGCCCGAGTTAGTAAATCGCCATGTATTGATTTCATTCTCTTCTGAGCTATTCGTAATGGCCACGGTCTCATTATCACATGATGGACTATCGTCAATCGTAAAGTTGGCATTTGGCTTAGGCAAAACATCGACAACAATGCTTGTATCATCCTGACAGCCCTCAACAGATTCAACGACGAGTTCTACCGTGCGCTGAATCGACGTCGTACTTGCGTTATAATATGTATGACTAGGGTTCTGAATCGACGAGACAAACCCATCATCAAAGTCCCAATCCCATTGAATTGCGTTGACCGATCCATCAATAAAATCCGCATTAAATGGTTGACATCCAGACTCGTTTACGCTAAATGAGGCGTGAATCCTTCTGTATACATCCACCGTCACTTGCGCTGTATCGGAGCACCCGAGGTTGGTTGTAGCAATGACCGTTGGATTGTAGGTAATGGTATCGTTAGATGCATTTACAAATGTGTGCGTCTCGTTCACGTTTGTCGAGGTCAACACAGTGCCATCGTCAAAATCCCAGGCATAGCTATTGCCTCCAGTGGAACCGTTTGTAAACGTCACATCTAAAGGCTGACAGCCGGCAGAAATTGCTGGAGTCAAATTGGCTGTAGGTTTTGGGAATACAGTAAATACACCAGAGACAGTATCCATGCATCCGAACGATGAAGTAGCAATAAGCGTTACGGTGAATTGCTGATTGTTCGTTGTATTGTTTACATATACGTGTGTTGGATTCGTGCCCGTTGATGTGGTATTATCTCCAAAGTCCCAACTATATAAGACAGCTCCGATTGCTACGGGAAACTGAACGGTAAGTGGGCTGCAGCCCGAATCTGGCACAATGTTGAAACCAAATAAAGGTTCGGGATATACGGTTATGGTTTCATTGGCACTGTCTACACAACCGTTGCTTCCTGTAACCGTGAGGGTCACGACATAGTTTGAAATAAACAAGGTTTGATTTTCAAATACATGTGAGGGGTTTTGCAGGGTACTGCCTAAGCTATCACCAAAGGACCAACTCCAAGAAACCGCATTTTGAGATGAGTCTGTAAATTGAACCATCAACGGAGCGCAGTCCAGGGTGGCATTAGACGAAAAACTTGCAACCGGATTCCCGAGGACATTTATTGTATCGAAGGTGCTATCGAGACATCCAAACGCGGACTCAGTAATAAGCTTCACAACGAACAAGGTGTCCGTCAGCCCTGAATGGTTAAACACATGACTTGGCGAAGTTTGGGTGCTCGTATTACCATCACCGAAATCCCAAAAATATGTACTTCCAAAAACAGATTGATTTGTAAATGTGACAGACAGCGGGGAGCAACCAATAGAATCAGATTCTTGAAATTGGGCAATCGGTCTTGGCTCAACAATAATTGTATCCGAAAGGGTATCAGAACAATAGGAAGTTGAAGCCACCAGTTGAATAATGAAGGTCCCCGAATCTATGTATGTAAAAAATGGATTTTGAATCGTATCCGTTGAATTAAGCGCGTCTCCAAAAGACCAGAACCACGTGTTAATAGGTCCACCATAACCTACGGTTGAGCTATCCGAAAACATTGCCAACTCATCTTCACAGACATTGTCGGCAGTGAAATCAGTAATAGGCGTATCGTAGACCGCGACGATTGCCGTGGTGGAATCGACACATCCATTGTTACTGGTTACCGTTAAAGTAATCACATGCTGCCCGGTCGTAACAAAGGCCACGGGCGGCGGATTCTGAAGACTGCTTGTATCTCCAGTACCAAACTCCCAAAAATAAGTTGCGGCCCCACTACTTGTATTTATAAACACAGCGTTGACGGTATCACAGCCCACACCAGGGCTAATATTTGCCGTAGCCGTAGGACTCGGAAGAATTTCAATAACCAATGTCATGGTATCGGTGCACGAGGCTGAACCGCCGGCCACGCTGGCAACAACGCTTACGGTGAAGGTGCCAGACGTAGTATATGTATGTGTTGATGTGGCTGGAAATGCCATTTAGCCTCCACCATCGCCGTAATCAATTAGATGGTTCGTGCCTCCAATACTCAAACGGGTAAAGTTTACCGGGTCTCCGGAGCAGCTTGTGTCTGTGCTCATTGAAAAGTTCGCCGTAGGTGGGTCGGTAATTTGTACAGTAATAAATGCCGTATCAGGCCCGCACATATTACTATCGATCATCATGACAACATAGGTTCCGACGCCTGGGTAGGCAATATCATATCCAGGTTTGGCTGGCGGATCAAATGGCACCCAATCTATAATTGAATCGGTACCCGTGCCCCAATAATTTCCAAAGTTCCAGTATTCAAAACGTTGTGCCGTATTTCCCTGAGCAACACAATTCTTTGCCGTTGTGTTATCAAAGTGGACGACCGTATCTGGATAGCATAATATGATATTTGAAGCCGTAATCTCGGCTTCGTCCAAATCAAAAATCTGTATTGGATTGAATGAGGCGGATGTCGGTGTCCCAAAGCTGCAGTAGTTCTCAGCTGTAAGTGTCACCTGCGTAACACAATTTACAGTTCCTTGCAGGTATGTATGAGACACCGTCTGATTGACGTTTGTATCGCCGTATGTCTCAATGGGCGATCCATCGCCAAAATCCCACGTAAACTCAGTATTAGAAGACACATCGGTACTTGTATTTGTGAAGAACAATGTTCCCGGCGCACAAATTTGAGTGACACCTCCCAGGGGAATTTGCATCGACGCATTGACCGGTTCCTCTAATACAACAAGTCCTGTGATTACGCACCCACCGGTTCCAGCTTCGGTAATTGTAACTGTATAGTTTCCAATTACGGCTGCATAAACGTGGGAAACAAACGCTGGCGAAATCAAAGACGCCACCGTAGTATTCGCACTACCATCTCCCCAATTAATGGTGAGCGCGCCGAAGTTGTTTGGTGATTGTATGTACAGCGTGTAGGTTCCGCCACTGCAACTTACCCAAACAGGGTTGCCAGATACATTTCCTCCACCATCGTATACCTGACACTGTGAATAGGATTGAAGCGTTACTCCAACAAGTAAGGTGATAATAAGTACTAGGATTCTCATTGCTTGGCGCGAAGGGGCGCTCAAAGGTAAAACAGAAGAAAGGCCGAAAAACACTGAATTAAACATAGGCAAGTAGATTATTTTGGAATTAATCCGTTGCTAGCAATTCGAGTTCTAGGAAAGATAAAAGGTAGAAGGGGTTTCATAATAAAGACCACCAAAACTTTGAATACGTTGCCTGGTCCCTCAGCTATTTCTCATCCAGCTACGAAATTTCGCTATTTTAGCCTAAACTACGTGAGTCTGTGGAGAAATTCGATGTATGTGTAATTGGGGGAGGCCCCGCTGGTTACGCAGCTGCAATGAGGGCAATTGACTTTGGAAAAAAAGTCATTTTAATAGAAAAGGGGAAAGTTGGAGGAGCCGGCATCTATGATGGCGCTCTTACATCAAAGACCACCTGGGAGCTTGCCCAGAAAGTTTCAACCATCAACGAAATGATGGAAACAAATGGTCGCCCAAGGTTTGAAATCCCATGGGTAGATGTGCAACAAACGGTCAAGGAAGCGATTTTTGACCGGAAGCAGCAATACTCGGCCCATATCAAGCTTCTTCAAGAGGAGACTTCTACTGTGCGTTTCACGTATGCGCGTGGTAAGGGTAAAATGCTCAATAATCACGAGGTACAGGTCTCTGGCAAAAAGGGTGAATATGTCATTTATGCAGAAAACATTATCGTCGCCACAGGAAGTAGACCTCGAAGGCTACCGCATATAGAAACAGACGAAAAAATAATCATGACAAGTGATGGTATCCATCACATTACCGACTATCCAAAAAGCTTGGTGATATTAGGTGCGGGGGTAATCGGTTGTGAATACGCCACCATATTCTCAAATTTCGGCAACACGAAAGTTTATTTAATTGATCGAGCCGATCGGATTTTGCCTTTTGAAGATGAAGATGTAGCAAAAGTAGTCAGCGACAATCTCCACGAAAAAGGTGTTACTATTCACAAGACGGCCAAGCTCGAACGGATGGAAATTGTGGATGGGGAAGTTGAATATGAAATAAGTAATCCAGATGGAACCAAAGAAATAATCCGTGTGGAAAAGGCCCTACTCTCCGTAGGCCGAGTTCCAAACACTGAAAATATTGGATTGGAAGAAGCAGGAGTGACGTTATCAGCTAGGCACTACATAACAGATAGTAAAACAAGAACAAACGTTGATAATATTTATGCGGTTGGAGATGTTTCTGGACACATCGCTTTAGTGAACATGGGTGAAATAGAAGCTCGATTTGCTGTTGAGCGGATGTATGCGAGCAGAAAGGAAGAAATCTCTTACGACAACGTTTGTACCATCATGTTTTTAAACCCGGAGGTGGCTGCAGTTGGGCTTAATGAACAACAGGCAATCGAAAAGGGCTTGTCTTGTAAGGTTGTGAAATTGGATTATAGCTGCATTGCTCGTGCCATTGCCATGCGAAAAACCCAGGGATTCTTTAAAATTATCGTCACTGACGATGATGAAATGAAGATTCTTGGAATGCGGGCGGTAGGAGAACACGCCTCGAGCGCCATTCAGGGAATCGCGTTATTGATAAAGATGGACCAACCCATCGAAGTTTTGGCTGATCTTATTCACCCACACCCTTCCATTATTGAGGGAATTCAGGAATGTGTAAGAATGCTACTGAACAAATCCATCTTTAAATCTGCCGTATTTAAAGACGCTATGCAATGCTATCGACGATCGCCTGAAAACGAAGAAATCGAGCACCTCCAAGAATTATAAGGGTTACTTATTAGGGTCAGAAAAGTCTGGGTTCGTAAGCAGACTGCTGTCAGAAAGGGTAAGCAAGAATGCGACAAGGGCTTCCTGATCTTTTTCATCCAACTGTACACCGCCTTGAAAGGCCTGTTTCATAAAGGGATCGACGGTCTGATTAACATGCAACCCGGTGCTATAAAACTCAATCACCTCTTCCAGCGTTTCAAATCGACCATCGTGCATATAAGGGGCAGTAAAAGCCAAGTTTCTGAGACTCGGAGTTTTGAACTTGCCAAAGTCTAAGGCCCGTCCCGTGACGTCAAAATATCCTGGATTCAAATCGATGTCATTGTCTAGTCCATTGTTTCGCATTTCAAAGCTTCCAAATTGACCGTCTGCCTTGTTATGGCAATGAAAACAATCCGATGTTTCATTATCAAAGATGAGCGCGCCTGCTTCCTCTAGCCTCGTAAAAGATTCCTCGCCTCTTTGAACTCGATCATATTTTGAATCGGCACTAACCAGGGTATACTCAAATTGAGCAATGGCATAGGCCACCATATTAGAGTCAATGTTGTCAGAGCCAAATGCAGCTTCAAACAACGCTGGGTATGTCTCGTGGTCATTCAAGCGATCCTCCACCTCAGGCCATGTCATGTCCATTTCGAGGGGATTCGCCACGGGCCCAAATGCCTGTTGTTCAAGTGACGGCGCTCGACCATCCCAGAAAAATAATGGCTGCCACGCTAGATTAAAAAGTGCCATGGAATGCCGAGAGGAGAGCTCACCGTGGGTGCCTTCACTTAGTTTACTAGGGTCCGAAAAAGCATTCTCCTGTTTGTGACAGGAGGCGCAAGAAACATTTCTATTTCGCGATAATATTGGATCATAAAACAACTGACGACCCAACGCTACACCTTCAACAGTGAGTGGATTGTCCGGCGAGATAGTGTAATCTATGAATTGGTCTGGCTTTGAAAGATAAAAGGGCTTGGGACCCGTTTTCGGATCAGAGATAAAGCCATCGTCCTTGAACTCATCTTTCACACAGGAAGCAAACAATGCAACACAGCATAATAGAAACAGACTAATTCGCATTCGATAGAATTATTTTTTCGGTTCTCCTACCCCCTTCGTTCTCTACTACAAGAAAATATATCCCCATTTGCAAAAACGACAGATCAATTTCGGCTTCGCTCCCAACGGATTGAATATCCAGACAATTTCGACCTAACGCATCAATTACATGAATACCAGAGATCGAAGATGGGCTCGTAATTTTTAACATCCCAGTCGTAGGATTTGGCCAAACAGAAAATTCAGATTGAACTGATTTCAAGCTATTTAATGGATATCCTAGACGCCCTGTATCCGAGAAAACACATCCATTTAAATCTGTTATCGTTAGTCCATACAGACCATGAGACAATCCCGTTGAAGTCAATGTCGTATCCCCATTTCCCCAGGCCAGGCTATAAGGGGGTGAGCCACCTGAAATCGCGACGCTTATTTCTCCATCGTTCGAAATAGAATCAGACGGTTCCACAAATGCAAACTCGACGTAAATATAGTCGGGCGCTAAAACCCGAACTTCAACTGCGGTGGTACAAGCTTCGGCACTATCTGTGGCGAGCAAGTAATATAATCCTTCATTCAAATTTGTCCGAACGCTCGAGGTACTCCCATTCTCCCAGAGATAGGTCAATCCGCCTGAAATAGATATTTGACCGTCACTCAAATCCACACAGGAGGCATCAATCGTAGCCACTTGAATATCTGGGCCCGATGAATCTGACAACGCATAGAATGCCACCGTGGAATCACCGCTGGTTTCGAAGACCGTTATACCGTATATACCAGCGCATAAATTGGAAAGGGTATCAGCCGTGGATCCATTGCCCCATTTAATCGTGTAAGGTGTTTCTGCTCCGAGTACCGAAGCTGTGAGCTGGCCATTACAAGAATCACATCCAGGTTCAATTGCGTCAAAAATGACATTGACACACAGTGTTGACACACTCAAAACCGACTTATAGAGATTTAATCTACCTCCACTGGAAACTAGGCCATCCAAACTTGAAAGCTCATCGACCCCTTCGGTGAGCATTTTCTCTTTGATGAGCAAGGCCAACTGATCCGGACTAGAATACCCGTCGGCAAACGTTTCGTTGCATATGGCACTATACATAAGGCCAATGGCACCCGCAACATGAGGAGTGGACATAGAAGTACCGCTGCTGTTCGAATAATTGTCGTTAACATATGTCGAATAAACAGCAGACCCAGGAGCGCCAAGATCAATCGACTCAACGCCAAACCCCGCGTTGCTATTCAACACATCCGTGGATCGGGTATTTGTTACAGATATTAAGAAATCGCTCTCGCAGGCAGTAGGAATATCCCCGACCTCATCCACATTCACATCATCGTTAGCGGTTGCTCCAGCACTTAACACCCCTTGATATCCTAAAGAATCATACATAGCGCACCAAATTGGATATTCCTGTGGTTGACCATTATTTACACCAAAAGAGGAGTTAGTTGCGACGATGTACGCGCCTCTTTGCCCACCTGTTTCATTGTATAATTTGCGCATGTTGTGCACGTAAGCATAGGACTGAACCACCGTCGACTCCAACGTGGAAGACCCAGTAATCGGTAAAATTTTCACATTCCAATTCACACCCGTGACACCGATATTGTTGTCGCCACGAGCGCCAATCGTTCCTGCAACATGCGTCCCATGACTGTTTGTTGGTTGCACAGGGTCGTTGTTATAAAAATCCCATCCCTGCACGTCATCCACATACCCATTCCCGTCATCGTCCATGCCGTTGCCATCAATTTCGTTGTAATTGAAAAACATGTTTTCAACCAGGTCTTCATGATCTAAGTCAAACCCCATGTCTATGACAGCTACAACAATGGTGTCTCCAAACGGGGTTAACCCTCCCGTTGTTATATCCCAAGCACTTTCGGCATCAATATCGGCGGTGCCTGCGCCACCATTTGTACCATCATTTAGCAGCGCCCACTGTTTGTAAAACAGCGAATCATTTGGTAGACTCCGTATATCCAAATTGGTGTGATTAAACTGCGATATCAGCACGCCCTTTTGCCTCGAAGCTTGGTGGAGTATTTCTGCATCTTCAAGAAATACAGGGAACTGTAGAAGCCAAATATTCATGGAGAGCGATAGCGGTTTGGCCCATTCAACCTCGGCCCTAAGTGTTTTGGAAAGATCGATAGATACTACCTCAATTGAGGCTTCCTTTTCAAGTAGTAAAATCACCTGTCCCTGAACATGATCTGCGACCATTGGCACTTTTGCGCAGATTCCAATGGGAAAAAGAACGACCAGTAAGAAAATGAAATGCTTCATGAAACTTTTACTCCTGTTACTAAGACGAAAGTCGCAGAATAAAGTTGAATATTGTATCAAATCAAATGTCAAAGAATTTTCAGGCATATAAAAGCTCAGCTGGTTCGGGCAAAACGTTTACACTGACAAAGTTCTTTCTCTCCATTGTCCTTAGCAATTCCGATCCCACGTATTTCAAGAAAGTACTTGCAATAACCTTTACGGTAAAGGCCGCAGCGGAGATGAAGGAGCGGATCATTTTCTTCCTAAGTCAATTTTCAAACTCACATTTTGAGAATGCAGGAGTTAAAACCATGGCGAACCTTCTATCCGAAGAATGCAATATCAGTAAGGAGCAAATCGGTCAAAGAAGTAAGGTGATTTTGTCTCACCTACTCCAGAACTACGGCGACCTCTCGGTGCTTACCATTGACAAGTTTATTCATCGAATTGTCCGATCATTTGCTTCAGACCTCGGCTATCAACCTGACTTTGAAATCGAAATCAATGGTTCCCAACTTGCCGACCAAGTGGTTGAAGGCATTATGGCTGACGTCGGCATCGATGATCATCTCTCCAAACTTCTAATAGAATACAGCCTTGTTCAATCCTTAGATGACAAGGCTTGGGACATCACTTCAGTATTATTAAGTCTCACCAGGGAGCTAAATAGTGAAGAATACTTTCTATCGTTTGATCAAAAGAAGAAGTTACAGATGGCCGATGTTCCAGAGACCAGCGCCTGGCTCCATGAGCAGATTCGAAATACCGAACAACTTCTCTCAGAATTTGGAAAAAGGGCGATTGATTTGATATCGGACTCTGGTTTGGAATCAACAGACTTTCATCAAGGAAAAAAAGGTATTGCAGGGTTTTTCGACAAGTGCGCCGCAGGCAATCTTGAATACGCAGTAAATCCGAACTCGTATGTAAATAAATCAATCAACGAAGGCGTCTGGCAATCAACTGGTAAGCATCCAATGGTGCTAGAAATACAATCTGAGTTAGAACGTATTACGAGAGAGATTTTAAGTTTGACGAGCGACATAAGAAACGCGATTTTCTATTCGAAACTTACGTCCCAACTCTATTCAGTGGCGCTTATCGGAGAAATCCAATCACGGCTTACCTCCATTAAGTCTGAACACAACAAGCAGTTGCTCTCTGATTTTTATCGAAGCATTAGTGAGAAACTAGGAGACGAGCTGTCCCCATTCATCTATGAACGACTGGGCAATCGCTATGCACACATTCTGATTGACGAATTCCAGGACACCTCCATATTGCAGTGGTCGAGCCTCCAACCGTTACTCATAAACTCCCTCGCCGAGGGCAACTCAACGCTTGTGGTTGGGGACGCGAAGCAGTCAATTTATCGTTTCCGTGGTAGCGACCCATTTCAATTTGTTCAATTACCAAGCGGGTCGACCCCTAACTTTCTTCTTGAAAGCGAATATGAAGAGCATATTCTCTCTCAAAACTATCGATCCTCGGCAGCGGTTGTCAGTTTCAATAATCGATTTTTTCAAGAACTATCGACTCGATTTCTCCCAGCACAATTTGCATCGATTTATAGTGATCTAAGGCAAGACGTGACACAGGATGTCGACGGATGTGTCCAATATATTGGTGTTGAAACACAGCCGGGAGAGGTCGCCTCCGAGAAAATATTCCACGAAATGGAATCCTCGATTTCTAAGTTGCTTAAAACCAACAATCCAAATCTTGACCTCTGTGTATTGTTCCAAAAAAACAAGGACGCCGCAAATTTCGCGGGCCACATGATTGGGCTAGGTTATGATGTTACATCTGATGAAAGCTTGTTGCTCTCTTCCAGTCCGAAGGTTCAGCTTATCATTGATACACTAAGGGCTATGCAGAGACCAACTGATGTGTATCATACCCAAAAGGTAATTTCAAGGCTTTATCAAAACGAACTTATTAAAGGGGATTATCACCAATTTGCCAATTGCTCAAAAGTGGATCGACTTAATATTAAACAAGCGCTTCAGAAAGTGGGGTATGATCCAAAAAAGCTTAGAGAACATGCAAATGCGTTTGAAGGTATCGCCCATATAAGTTCCTTTTACAATTTCTCGATATCAGATCCCTACCTGCGTAAATTATTAGATTTCGCACTACTATTCCATGAAAATGGCGGTTATCTTGATGAACCTTTTTTAGATCGCTGGGATAAGGAATCGGGCACTTTGAGCATCGACTCTTCAGCTAGCTCGGGATCTATTAAAGTTATGACGATTCACAAGTCGAAAGGGCTTGAATTTAAGAATGTGATGATCTATTTACCCGAACTCAAGGTTGGTCGCAACACGAAAGACTACGCACATTTGGACAATCTTGATATCCCAAATTTGGATTCAGCGATCGTCCCTTTTAACACACTGAAAAATTCGCCTTATGAGCACGTACTAGAAAACGAGCAAGACAACTCAGCATTAGACCTATGCAATCAGGTGTATGTGGCATTCACAAGGGCCTCTGAAAACCTAAGCGTATTCTCAAATTATAAAAAAGGCCATTTCCAATCAGAGCCACTTCGATTTATTGAGGGTTGGGAAGAATGGACCTCTACAGAACAATCGCTTATCCTATGCTCCTAAATCTATCAATGAGCATTTCCCTACGATAGTCAAATATTGACTTCAATTTTTGCTTCACGAAAACAGCATGGGCGAGTCGCCCTAAAACCCCAAGTGGCAAGGCGTAATCTACCACATCAACCATCTTAACGCCATTGCCATCGCGCTCGAAAAAGTGTTTATGGTGCCAGAAGGAATAGGGTCCAAAGCGTTGCTCATCTGCAAAGTATTTTTCATGCACGCACTGGCATATTTCCGTGGTCCATCGAATCCAAATCAATGGAAAAAGGTTGATTTTGTAGTTGATTATTTGACCTGGGTATGCTTTAACTCCAGCAACGTCGCTTAAAATTTTGAATTTCATGTCTTCCGGCGTAAGCTGTTCCAAATTTTCAGGGCTTGAAAAAAAGTCCCACGCATGATCTAAACTAATTGGCAAATGCTGTTCTTGGCGGAGTTGATATATCTTCATACCCCATTAACAAATGCAATAGGATGAAGTTCACCGAGTTCGACATTTCAATACTCCCATTCAACAAAATTGAAACCACTGACTGGCATGGAATACTGAAGCTTAGGAGCGAGATTTTTGTACTAGAACAGGCTTGTGTCTTCGTGGATCCAGATGTTCAAGATAAATCCAGCCTTCATCTATTCGTAAAATCAGGTCACGAAATTGTAGGATACGCCCGCGCTTTTAAGGATGAAATCTGGCACATTGGCAGGATTATTTCTGATAGGAATCACAGAGAAAAAGGCATGGCCTCTGCCCTACTTAACTCGAGTATACAACACATTACAAGCAAGGAAAAAGATCCGATCATTGAGCTGTCTGCACAGGTCTACCTTTCGGACTACTACACCTCGAAATCTTTTAAACCAAATGGCAAAATGTATTTGGAAGACGGCATCCCACATTTAAGAATGGTTTATTCACCGAATGATTAAAACTAGTGTTTACAACTTCTCACAAGTCGTAGAAGGTCTACCCTCATTTGATTGACTCAATTTACCCGCTTTAATTACGGTTTATAACAATAGGTGATTTCGGGCCAGCTCAATTCCATGATTTCTACCTTTGTGGAATGGAAGAACCAAAGCCCCGAAATGGTAAAAAAGATAGCGGCCTCAGTGTCGTTAGAGGTGCAGTTAACACTCCTGATTACGGAAAAATCCCACCTCAGGCAGTTGATCTGGAGGAGGCTGTACTGGGTGCTTTAATGCTTGATAAAGAAGCCCTTACCGATGTCATTGACATCTTAAAAAAGGAGAGCTTCTACAAGGACGACCACAAAATGATTTACGAGGCAATTTTGGATTTATTTCAAAGATCAGAGCCTATTGATATTTTAACTGTAACGCAAGAACTCAAAAAGCGTGGTGAGCTCGAAATAATTGGCGGTCCATTCTATATTGCTCAGCTCACAAATCGAGTTGCTTCAAGCGCCAATGTTGAATTTCATGCTCGTATAATTTCTCAAAAGCACATTCAACGTGAGCTCATTCGGATTTCAAGTGAAACAATTAAAATGGCCTACGACGAAACCGTAGACGTTTTTGACTTGTTGGATGGTGCTGAAGCTAAGTTATTTGAAGTTGCAGAAGGAAACATTCGAAGGAGTTATGAGGATATGAATAAGCTCCTTCATAAAGCAGTAAAACAACTTGAGCTTATCAGCAAGTCTGATGGTACCAGCGGAGTTCCAACAGGATTCGCAAATCTCGATCGTGTGACTGGAGGTTTTCAAAAATCAGACATGATAGTCCTTGCGGCTCGACCTGGTATGGGTAAGACTGCATTCGTTCTGTCACTTGCTCGAAATGCAGCCGTAGACTATAAAAAAGGGGTAGCCGTATTTTCTCTGGAAATGTCTTCGCTTCAACTTGTGAATAGATTAATCTCAAGTGAGACGGAGATCGCCGGTGAAAAACTCAAAAAAGGAAACCTTGAGCCTTACGAATGGGAACAATTGAATTCCAGAATCGGAAAATTGACCAATGCTCCAATATATATCAATGACACTCCTGGTCTATCCATTTTCGAACTCCGTGCTCAGTGCCGTCGTCTAAAGGCTGAAAAGGATATTCAAATGGTTATTATCGACTATTTGCAGTTAATGACCGCCACCGTTGAGGGAAAAGGAAATCGCGAACAAGAAATTAGCGCTATATCTCGTGCCGTAAAGGGTATAGCTAAAGAACTCGAAGTTCCAGTAATTGCACTTAGTCAGTTGAGTCGAGCCGTGGAAACGCGAGGCGGAGACAAACGTCCGCAGCTTAGTGATCTTCGTGAATCTGGAGCTATTGAGCAGGATGCGGATATGGTTATGTTCATTTACCGGCCTGAGTATTATGGCATCACGGCAGATGAAGATGGCAACAGCACCCAAGGATTGTCGGAATTAATCATTGCCAAGCACAGAAACGGGTCTACCGAAGACGTTAAAATTCGTTTCCAAAATCACCTTGCGAAATTTGTGAATTGGGAGAATGATAACTTTGATTTAAACGGCCCTTCTGTAGATGTTGAAGATGATTACGGAAGACAAGTACTAAGATCTAGCAACTTCGACAACATTGATGATAAAGCTGAAGAACCACCTTTCTAGCATACTTTTTCTCTCCATAATTCTACTTAGTTCAGCAGAGGTTAGAGCCAAAAAGATTCTTATCCCTATGGATGATGAAGGTCAACAAGACCACCTAAAGGCATATGGGATCGCCTATTGGGCTTTAGAACGAGAAGTCGAAGTCCAATGGCTTTTGAACTATAGAGGTGGAAGTTTTCTGCTGGATCAGTATTCTGAAGTTGAATCCGAACTGGTTATTCGAGGAGTTTCTTTTGAAGTTATTCCCGATGCACGAGCTGCTGCCATTCTGCTCGAAATATCGAATCCAGAAGTAAATATGGATGCTGTGAAGCTTGAAAAGGTTCCGAAAATCGCAGTCTATTCGCCGAAGTCTGCCCAGCCTTGGGATGACGCCGTCACATTGGTATTATCCTATGCTGAAATCCCATACGAAGTAATCTATGATGATGAAATAGTTCACGGAGAACTACACCTCTATGATTGGCTTCACCTTCATCATGAAGACTTTACGGGACAATACGGAAAATTCTATGGCTCATATCGAAATGCCAAATGGTATAGAGATCAGGTGGAAGAATTTGAGGCAACAGCAAATCGTTTAGGTTATAGCAAGGTATCCGAGCTCAAACTTGCAGTGGCTCTAAAAATTAAAGAATATACAGCAGGGGGTGGGTTTCTCTTTTCAATGTGCTCAGGAACAGATTCATACGACATCGCCATTTCATCTGAAGGGATCGACATCTGCGAACGAATGTTTGATGGTGATCCAGCGGACCCTAGCGCACCAAATAAAATTGACTTTTCCCGCGGATTTGCGTTTGAGAATTATGACTTAAGCATGAACCCAAGGGAATATGAATTTTCCAATATTGACGGTACACCTCTGCACTCTAGGGCGGGTCAAAAACAAGATTTTTTCACCCTGTTTGAATTTTCTGCGAAATGGGATCCTGTGCCGACAATGCTATGCCAAAATCACGAATCAATCATTCATGGATTTATGGGGCAGACAACCTCTTATAACTTAAAGTACATTAAGCCTGAGGTTCTTGTATTGGCTGACAGTAAGGGTATTGGAACCGCTAGATACATCCACGGTGAGTTTGGAAAAGGTCAATGGACTTTTTATGGAGGCCATGATCCAGAGGATTATCAGCACTTTGTTGGCGATCCACCAACCGATCTAAATCTGCACCCCAATTCTCCTGGTTACCGGTTGATTCTGAATAATGTCCTCTTCCCGGCTGCGAAGAAAAAAAAGCAAAAGACTTAAGTCTAATTCCTGAAAGTCCAGTTGATTTTCAATGAAAAGTACCTCGGAACTCTCACGTAATTTGGCGCAATCAACGGGTTATCATTGACCAATCCATAAAGTGTATTCATAGCACCGATACCAACTGTAACGGTCTTGATTTGAAGATCTACAAAAGCATCTAACTGAAAATAGTCGTCAAATTTGTGTGCTCCTTGGCTATATCCAGCATCGTAAAATGGTATATAGCCAGGTGCATTATATCTGGAAAAAAATATTGACTTCAGTCCCGCAGCAACATGCAATCTGTTCTCAAACAATGGCCAATTTGTACTTAAAACTGTAGAGTTCACCCACTCCGGTAGGGCGTATTCATAAATCCTCTTATTCCATTGATACGTCAAACTTGATTCAAAGAATAAATGATCGAGCTTTAAACCAAGCCTCGTGGTTCCCGCCGCCAAATCGATATCGCTGGTCATCTGATTTACGTTTCCATATTGATCAAAAAACACAAAATCTTGTGTTCTCTGGTATAAAAACTGATTTTGCCAGTGCATCTTTCCAAACCTAATTGCTGCTCCAAATCGGATGTCCGTATATATGGATGGAGCAACATTATGAAGGCTTGTTTTGACCGTTGACAGATAATGTTGTGTAATAATACTTTGTCTTGACTTTTGAAATCGGACACCGCCAAAAACCTCAACACCTACTCTATGAAGCGAATCTTGCTTTGATAAAGAATAGTTCAAATGTGCCTTATGCTTATAATCCCCTTTATTGAATCCTGTAATATAGAATTCTGAAGTACTCACTAAAAACAACCGCCTTGACTCTAGTTGCACAAGACTATAGGCCCGCTGATTCATAGGACGAGACTCCCTCCCATTATTTCGCATTACATACCAGGCCTGATCCAGACCAACATCAACTTCTAATTGATTCTTAGTATTTGTATCACCCCAAATTAAATTTATATGAGGCTTTATACCTAGACCGGTCAATTCAAATGAGTCTAAAACCACATTTGCAACTGCAACTCCATACTGACTATAGTATGCAGAATCCGTGACGTTATCCGTATAGTTGAATTTTGAGCTTGAAATTCTCGCTCCTAATCCAGCTTGTATCTTCGTCTTTCCCGCTTTAGCTGCTTTATATTTCCATTCATTCCCCAGATTCTGGCTGGATAATCGACTATAAGCATCTTCGAGGAATACATTGCTTAATAAGCCAAGCCCTGTTGCACCATCAATTGACAAAGAATACTGTGTTGTGTCTAAGATCCCACCATTTTGCTCCCTATCCAGAATACTAAGATCATAATAAGCATTGGTGGTGATTGACTTCGATATATCTAGGCTTAACGCTAATCCCAATTGAGTTTCACGCACAAACGAACGCGGCACCCAACCAGGATTCGAAGTTCGTTTAAGGTTAACCCCAAATCGGCCCGACTTCGATATGGGGCGTAGCATGTCAAAACTTATGTTTTGCGTTGCAATAGAGCCGATATTAAACTCAACAATTGAATAGGAATTGGAATCGACTATATATTGATCGATGGAATCTAGCAGCAATATTGATACGTTGCCACGATCTCTATCATTGAACCTCAAACCGGCCTGAACATTTGCATAACCGACCAAGTTCTTTGGATTAAACTTAACGTTTCCTTGATCAACTGCCTGTGGAAGCAGTTGCACCTGAGCCTTAGCTTGGATGCAGTTGAATAAAAGGAATATGCCTAGTGTAATATGCTTCATATGGTCAAAAAAAAAGCCCCGTAAAAATACGAGGCTTTTAAAAATCGGCAACGACATACTCTCCCAGGTGTTACCCTAGTACCATCTGCGCTATTGGGCTTAACTTCTCTGTTCGGAATGGGAAGAGGTGAACCCCAATGCAATAGTCACCGTAAAATCTTCGATCTCTCATCGAGTGAGGAGATCATCAATATTAAAAAATCTTGAATAATATAATGGAGTCAAAAAATCTACGGGTAATTAGTATCGCTCTGCTATGACATTTCTGCCTTTACACATGCGACCTATCAACGTCATCATCTCTAACGACCCTTAAAAGAAGTCTCATCTTGAGGTGAGTTTCGCGCTTAGATGCTTTCAGCGCTTATCTCGACCGAACGTAGCTACCCTGCGGTGCGGCTGGCGCCACAACAGGTACACCAGAGGTTCGTCCCCTTCGGTCCTCTCGTACTAAAAGGAGGTCCTCTCAAACTTCTAACGCCTGCAACAGATAGAGACCGAACTGTCTCGCGACGTTCTGAACCCAGCTCGCGTGCCACTTTAATGGGCGAACAGCCCAACCCTTGGGACCTTCTCCAGCCCCAGGATGTGACGAGCCGACATCGAGGTG